>FUFK010038798.1_pt1 | contig 59797 bp, 69 predicted proteins | sample 1021851 | NCBI WGS metagenome assembly FUFK01 (sample SAMEA51879418, study PRJEB19060) | metagenome
GTTCTTTGCTGACTTTGAAGGGAGTACTCGTCTTGACTTTCTCTTGTTACATTATATTTTTCAGCAACATGATCAGCAGTCTCAATCATNGGCATGTATGCATGTTGTGCGTGAGCAGTAACATTAGGATCAATATCTACCCTAAAATCNGCAGTCTGTACNAGTGAAATAGACTCNACTCCTCCAGCTACAACAACATCCATNTTATCTGTTACAACCTGTTTTGATGCAGTNGCAATTGCCATCATTCCNGATGAACATTGCCTGTCGATTGTCATGCCTGGAACATTATCAGGAAGTCCAGCTGCAATTCCAGCTAATCTTCCTATATTGATAGCTTGTGAACCTTGTTGCTGAGCACATCCTAAAACAACATCTTCAACCTCTTTTGGGTCAATTCCAGCTCTTTCCACAGCTTCTTTTATAGANTAAGACGCTAGGGTTGGGGCCGCGGTATTNTTNAACGCNCCTCTATAAGCTTTACCTATTGGTGTTCTAGCTGCTGATACAATTACTGCTTCTCTCATTTATTTACTCCTATATTTTTTATTCACTTACTACATACATCGCTAAAGCTTCAACTATTGCAGCTGGCTTATCTTTGCCCTCTATTTCAATAGTACAAGTTGTTTTTAATAGCCATCTACCGTTTCTTTTGTACTGTACNTCAGTTAAAACATTTCTAGCTCGAATTTTACTATTTACAGGTACTGCTTCCATAAANCTAACTTTGTCTGCCCCATAGTTGATTGCCATCTGTAACCCTTCAGGCATATAACCGATGTCTGCTTGTAGATAGGTAAGAAGGCTTAAAGTAAGGTATCCATGGGCTATTGTTGTACCCCATGGGGTTGCCTTGGCCATTTCGGGATCTACATGAATGAATTGGTGATCATTTGTTGCTTCTGCAAATTGATTAATTCTTTCTTGTGTTACTTCAAACCAATCAGAAACACCTACTTCTTCACCAATATGACTTTCTAGTTCACTTGCTGGAATAACTTTCAAAATATCTCCTTAAGTAGATTCTTATTTGATGCTTTTTTTGCAAAACTTAATGTGCTTTGTCCAAATGCATCTACATCTTTCTTATCAACATTACCATAATAACCAAGTGAATACCTTACGTAGACCCCCTCCATTATCATTGCATGTTTCCAGAAAGATAGCCTTNTATAGAATTCAATNTCATCCAAANTAAGNTTTGATTTNGATTCATAAATATCNATTATTTCTTGCCTACTTGGAAATCCATCGCTTAATGAGGGTGAATAAATAAATGGAGTATCAGTTTCATTCTTATTGGACCAAGAAGCAATGACAGTTCCTATATCAGCTAACGGATCTCCTAATGTACAGAGTTCCCAATCGACAATAGCTGCAACAGAGTTATTATTGATTCTTACATTATCCAATCTATAATCACCATGAACAATACTTACTTTTTGCTGTGCGGGGATGGTATCGAATAGTAATTGTGTCGCAACATCTAATTCAGGAATATCTCTTACTTTTTGTGCATTAAATTGTTTAGTCCATCTGTTTAACTGCCTCTCAACATAATCTTCATGTTTCCCTAAATCATTTAAATTGGAATTTTTCACATCAAAAGTGTGTAATTCAGCAAGCGTTGTAATGAATGAATTCGTAATTTCTTTTTTATCATTATTGGAATAATTATCTGCTACTAAATTATCTGCAATAGTTACACCATCNACATATTCCATAATGTAAAAGTCATCATCTGAAATTTTTTTGTCAGTGCATAAAAGAATGGGCTTTGGAACTTTTATATTATTTTCACTCAGTTCACTAATAATTCTGAATTCACGCTGCATGTTATGTGCAGACTCTAATTTATCCCCAAANGGAGGTCTTCTTAAAACNTAGCTATTTGAATNGTCAAAGATTTTAAAAGTNATNTTNGATCTGCCTACTTTAAATTTTTCAAATCTAAATTGGTATTCCAATTCAATATTGGNAGTTATANANNTTCTTATTTTTTTATCAAAAAATTCCATTAACAAATATCTTATGATTTAATTCTCTTGGTCTCAAGTTAATTGATAGAATAAAGCAATGGATTTTAAATTTTCTCAAAAGTCATTAGATCTTCAGGAAAAGATGAATAAATTTTTTGAAGAACATATTTTTCCAAACGAAGAAGCCTACGAAAAAGCAATATTAGATTCTGGAGACCCTTTGCACATTCCTGAATTACTTGATGAATTAAAAGAAAAAGCTAGAAAAGAAAATTTATGGAATTTATTTTTACCCGACAGTGAATACGGTGCAGGACTAACAAATGTTGACTATGCACCATTAGCAGAAATAACTGGACAGGTTTGGTGGGCACCTGAGGTATTTAACTGTTCTGCTCCAGATACTGGAAACATGGAAATACTTGCAGAATTTGGAACACAAGAACAAAAAGACCAATGGTTGAGTCCTTTACTAAATGGTGATATCCGTTCTTGTTTTGCCATGACAGAACCTGATGTTGCTTCATCTGATGCAACAAATATTTCAAGTTCAATAGTTTCAGACGGAGATAACTATGTTATTAATGGAAGAAANTGGTGGACTTCAAATGCAATNAATCCACGNGCCAANATATGTATTTTTATGGGAATNACAAATCCNGANAATCCTCCACACACAAGACAAAGTCAAGTNCTTGTCCCNATGGATACAGAAGGGATAACTATAGTTAGNCCGATGCATGTTTATGGCTATGATGACGGGTACACTGGCCATCCAGAATTAAATTTTGAAAATGTTGTCGTACCAAAATCAAATATTATAGGTGGGGAAGGTATGGGCTTTAAAATTGCCCAAGCGAGGTTAGGTCCCGGAAGAATACATCACTGCATGAGAACAATAGGAATGGCTGAGAGAGCACTTGAATTAATGATAAANAGAGCTTTGTCTAGAGAAACNTTNGGTACAAAAATATCTGATCATGGTGTTGTACAGGATTGGATTGCNAGGTCAAGAATTAAAATTGAAGAGGCTAGACTNCTTACTTTAAAAACGGCATGGTTGATTGACAATGTGGGTAAAGANCAAGCCAAAATTGAAATATCTGCAATAAAAGTTGGAGTTATCGAAGCTGCTTCGTATGTAATTGATAAAGCCATTCAAGCTCATGGAGCTATGGGAGTTTCGCAAGATACCCCCTTAGCAAAAATGTCAGCTGGTGTTAGAACNTTAAGGATTGCNGANGGACCAGACGAAGTACANNTAAGATCTATTGCAAGACGTGAAATAAACAAACACTCNTGAACGAAAAAATTGCAGTAATTGGNGGNGGNCAAATGGGAAGNCAAATNGCAGCTTTNGCTGCNATGGCTGGTTATAAAACAAATATTTATGANGANAATAAAGAAAATTTGGAATATAGATATAAATTTGTTGAAGAAAACATCAAAAATTTAATAGACAAAAAAATATATTCTGAAGATAAATTAGATTACTACAAAGAAAATTTAGAACTCGATTATTCACTTGAAGATGTAATTGTAGGTAAATCATTTGTAATAGAAGCTGTAGTTGAAAAGTTTGATGTAAAGCTTGAAATTTTTAATAAAATTTCTAAATTGATGAATGATGAGGTTGTAATGGCAACTAATAGTTCTTTCATTCAAGCTTCTGAAATCTCAAAACATTGTGAACATCCTGAAAGGTTTATAAACATGCACTTTTTCTATCCACCAATACGAATGGATTTAATTGAGATTTCATATCCAGCTAATGTATCAAAAGGAGTGTTAGAACGTACTAAAACTGTAAGTGAAAAAATGGGTAGATCAGTGGTAGTTCTCAAAAAGGAAACCCCAGGATTTATTGTAAACAGGATGTTGGCTGCCTTGGTAGATGAAGCTTATGAACTTTATGATGAGGGAATTGCTGATTTTAAAGATATAGATCTTGCTATTAAAAAAGGACTNAATCATCCTTTGGGCCCNTTTGAACTTTCAGATTATTCAGGATTAGATATACATTACTACGCTAAATTGAAAAAATTTGAAGAATCTGGCGACCCAAAAGATGAACCAAAAAAATTTTTAGAAGAAAAAGTTATGAACGGTGATTTAGGAGTAAAAACTGGTAAAGGTTTTTACGAATATAAAAAAGACTAAATTATTCAAAATCTTCGTCTTTTATATTAAACATTACTTCCTTGTTTGGTTTTATAACAAGTACAATTCTTTCAGTTTGTATAGGGAATGGGTAAGGTTTGTCCCAATATTTTTGAGATAATTTATCAATATTGTCTCTTGCTTCTTGTCCAGTAATTTCTCCGATTACTTCACCTCTTATTTCAACAAATTTAAAAGGATTGTCGTGCTTCCAAATCATAACTGTGACTCTGGGATCTTTTAAAATATTCTTGTATTTGAATCTGTGTATCTCTGTATTGATTAAAATATTTTCGCCATCTGTATCAACCCACATCACATGTGTTTGAGGAACACCATCTTTAAATAAAGTTGTTAACGCTGCATAATTTGGGCCAGATGCCATTTGAATTGTTTTATTGTCTAATCNCATCTGTTAAATTATAGTTTATGAAAGTTGTTTTGCAGAGAGTTAAAAGTGCTTACGTAAAAGTTGANTCAAGTATTATTTCAGAAATTAATCANGGATATTTACTTTTATGGGGGATTGAAGAAGCTGATTCTGAAGTTGAAAGTGANATTCTCATAAATAAAATTTTAAATTTCAGAGTTTTTTCTGATGAAAATTTAAAAATGAATAAATCNATAATAGATATTTCTGGGGANATNCTAATTGTTAGTCAGTTCACATTAGCTGGAAAATTTCTAAAAGGGAACAGGCCTTCGTTTGTTAAAGCAAAATCTCCAGAAATAGCTGAAGAGATGATTTCAAAAATTGTTCAGGCTTTTTCTAAACATGTAACTGTAAAAACTGGTAGCTTTGGCGCCATGATGGACGTGGGTTTAATCAACGATGGTCCAGCAACCTTTGTATTGACGGCTAGAAATGGTGAATTAATTGATCAAGCAGATTGAAGTTTAGTTTTTTTTCCAATTTCTTTTTTATCAAGTTGTTTATCAAGATAATATTCTTCTCCAGCCCATAAATGTAATCCAAGTCCAAGTTTCATTGCACATCTCTTAAAAGAATCTGATTCTGCGTGTTTTGCATTACTGCCATCATTTTTTTGATCGTGTTCTACATCACCGATAGATGTTACAGTGACTAATTTCCCATCAATTTCAACAGTTAATTTTCCAAAGCAACCTACCACTGCTCCTGTTGTTTCCTGTCTGATCAACTCAACAACTTCCCAGTCAAAAGGTCCACAAACTTCTAAAAGACGTTGTGTAATTACTGGATGTGGAACGTAATTTCCAAACTTGCCCTTAGGTGCTTTTTTTATCCAATCTTTTGGAAATTTTCTTGATAGCTCATACAATTGTTTCATTTTCTTCTCTCCATTTCTTTCAAATCTTTTGCCCATACTGGAGCAGTATCATTGCTTGTTTTAATAACCTGTAATTTAGGTTCCTCATCCCAAATTTTTTCTATAAAAGTATCTCTTGCTAATTGTTTATCCATTCCTTTTTTTTCTGCAACTGCATCTAGGCCCCTTAATTTTGGCACAAAAGTATTTCCACAAAGTGCTACTAAGTTTTCAATCTCATCATCTGACAGCTTCTTGTTTGTAGCCCAATCGATTAATTTATTTAAATCTAGAGTTTTTGACTTGTAACTTTTAGAGTAATTAAAGACAGTATCAGATATTTTTATCGCTCCTTTTTCTTGAACATCGAGTGCAATTTTATTATCTACAAATTTATTGATTTTATAAGTACTATCTTTTGCTTCTATAGAAACTCCTCTTGCTACAAACAATTCTTTAGGTTCTTCAATTGTTTGTAGTTCTGTGTTTTCTAAAGCTTCCTCTCCACTTTTGGCAATATCCCAGATCAAATCTTTCATTTATTCTCCTAATTTATGCTGCTTCATCATATATTCTATGACAATTGCACCTGTCATTGTGGTCTATGCAAATAAAATTTGCTTTGATCCCGGATGATTCAAGTAATTTAATTATTTCTTTATCTTTCATATTTAATAATTTAGAAATGCAGTGAGACAAAAAAAATAAAATAACAACCTTTCTAACGAAACCTATATATGATGAGCTAGTGATAGTTGAAAATAATCTCTTTGACTCACATATGTATAAAGAAGTCATCAAACAGTATGATGAAGTCTCTGATTTAATAAATCTTGATTCCAATATAAGAGAAAGGCTTAAATTACCCCAAAGGTCTTTAGTCGTCACTTTTCCTTTTAGAAGAGATGAATACGATGATGTAGAGACAGTTATAGGGTATCGTGTCCAGCATGTATTGTCGATGGGACCTACTAAAGGTGGTATAAGATATGCTCCAGATGTAAATCTAGGTGAAGTTACAGCTTTAGCTATATTGATGTCTTGGAAATCTGCAATTGTTGGATTACCTTATGGTGGAGCCAAGGGAGGAGTAGCCATTGATCCCAATCCTTTAACAAGAGCTGAAAAGCAAAGAGTTACTAGAAGGTATACAGCAGAGTTACTACCGATTATAGGAGTTGATAAAGACATACCCGCTCCAGATCTAGGCACGGATGAGCAAACAATGGCATGGATTATGGATACCTACAGTAACTTTGTTGGTTCTCCTCAGCCAGGAATAGTCACAGGAAAACCCGTGTCTCTTGGAGGCTCTATAACAAGACGAGAATCAACCGGAAGAGGAGCTGTTGCTGTCGGGCAAGCAGCGATGGAAAAAATAGGCAAAAATTATAAGGATTCACGTGTTGTAATTCAAGGATTTGGAAATGTTGGAAGGTATGCTGCTTTAGATTCTTATGAAAGAGGGGCTAAAGTAATTGCAGTTAACGATCTAGGCGGCGCTGTATTTAATAAAGATGGATTAAATATTCCAGAACTTTTTAAACATATTGCAAAAAACCCATCTGTCAAAGGTTTTGAAGGTGGCGAAGATTATGAAGGTGAAATTTTAGAAATAGAATGTGATGTTTTAATACCTGCAGCTGTTGGAGGTGTAATTACTTCAAGTAACGCAGAGAAAATTAAAACAAACGTACTTATTGAAGGTGCAAATTCGCCAACAACTTTAAATGCTGACAAGATTTTAAGAGAAAATGGAGTAATGATTATTCCAGACATATTAGCTAATGCTGGAGGAATTACTGCGAGTTATTTTGAATGGGTACAAAATACTCAAAATTACCTATGGAAAGAATCTGAATTACATGAAAAACTTATCGATGTAATGATTACTTCATTTGAAGAAGTTTGGACTATTTCGCAAAAGCAAAACTGTGATTTGCGAACTGCAGCATTAATAAAAGGAATTAAAAGAGTAGCTGCTGCCAAATTAACTAGAGGACTGTTCCCTTAAAAGCTTTTCGATTTCAGTTTGAATTTCATTTTTTTGATTTTCTAATTCAGAAATTTTTGATTCAATATCTGTTCTGTTAGTGTTTCCAATCGGACTATCTACTGGAATTTTATCATGATCTTTAAACATGTCTAAAACTTCAATTTCTTCTTCTAATTCAGCTATTGATTCATTTATAATTCTGAGATTTTCGGTATTTGGAGCATTTTCATTGAATACTGGACAGATTGGTTTGTAGTAACACCAGTCACACAATGTATTTTTAATTGCAGGAAACTCATTTTCTTCATATGCTTTTTTTATATTTTCCCAAATTTCTAAAATTTCATTTTTTGCATTTGATAAATCTTCTTCGGTTATTTTCAATGTGTGAATAGTTGAATTTTTCAGGTAAATTAACTTTAGCTCAACTGGCATCTCACCGAGTTCTTCTTTGATTAGCAGCGCATATAATTTTAAAGCAAAAAATCTAGGTTCTTTATATTTAGCCATAGGAGCTTTTCCACTCTTGTAGTCCACGATGATTAAATCACCATTTTGATTTCTATCCATCCTGTCCAAGATTCCTCTTAAGTTCAAGTCATTAATTGAGCCTCTAACCCAACGCTCGCGCTCTAAAGGTTCAAAACTTGTTGGGTCCTCTATTTCCATATAATTATTAAGCAATTTAAGTCCATCAACACCCCATTCTCTCTCTTCTTCTACATTGGAAAATAAATTATGATGTTCATCATTTCCTCTAACTTTTGTCCAAGCATCTCGAAATAAATTATGTAGTTTTTCAATACTTCTTTCTTCTTTTGGCAAATCAAACAAATCTTCTAGTGCTTGATGTACAGTAGTACCTTTTGCTTGGACTTCATTTGTAGGTTCTTTTAATTTATCAACATTTGCAAATTTAAATTGCTTGGGACAGGTTTTAAATTGAGACGCTCTTGAAGGAGATAAATTTTTTATCATATGTAAATTATATCTATATTATTTCGAATATTTGTAAAATGTAATAGTGAACAGTTTTCTTAAAGTTTTACAAATCGTAGGCATTGCTACATTTATCTTGTATTTTGTTATTGGTATTTTGTATAACTCTTTTAGCTGGTTTAATTACCTTTTCAATTAACACTATATTTTTGATAAATCTTATTGTTGCTAAAGTTATATGAATGAGCAATGACAAAATCAAAGTAGCCATTCTTGGCGTTGGAAATTGTGCAAGTTCATTTGTACAAGGTATTGAACACTATAGCAATACCGACAATGAAGATGGCTTAATATCAGATGTAATTGGCGGATATAAAGTTTCTGACATTGAAGTAGTTGCAGCCTACGACATAAACTCATTAAAAGTNGGAAAAGATTTAAGTGAAGCAATCTTTGCTGAACCAAATAATACTATGAAGTTTTGCGATGTTCCAAAAACAGGAGTCACTGTTCAACCAGGTGTCATAAATGATGGAGTTGGTAAATTTGTCAAAGATATTATCAACACTTCTCCTGATTCAGACAATTTTGAAGATTCTCTTAGGGAATCAGGAGCAGAAATATTGATTAACCTTCTACCAGTTGGATCTGACGAAGCAGTGAAATATTATGCACAAGCTGCAATAAATTCCAATGTCGGTTTTATTAACTGTATACCTGTTTTTATTGCTCGAGATGAAGAATGGTATCAAAAATTTAAAGATGCTTCGGTTCCATTAATTGGTGATGATATTAAAAGCCAAGTTGGAGCAACTATTGTCCATAGAGCTCTTGCACAGTTATTCTCTGACCGTGGCGTCAAGCTTGAAAACACCTATCAATTAAACGTTGGTGGAAATATGGATTTTCTTAATATGCTAGAAGAAGATAGACTAGAAACTAAAAGAACAAGTAAAACTTCATCTGTGACTTCTGTTGCTAACAAAGGTACAGGCATTTCAGCTGATAATGTGAGAATAGGCCCATCGGATTACGTTAAGTGGTTAGAAGATAGAAAAAAAGCTTTTATTAGACTTGAAGGAAAAGCTTTTGGTGGTGCGCCATTAAATATAGAGGTTCAACTAGAAGTATGGGATTCTCCAAACAGCGCAGGTGTGACCATTGATGCAGTTAGGTATATGAAATTTTTTAAAGAGCAAAATGATTTAGAGTCACTCGATTTGGTTTCTGCTTGGTTAATGAAAGCACCATTTAAACCCGTTAAAGACGGCGATGTATTATCAAAACTTCATGAGCTTACACATAAAGATAGTAATTAGATTAGAGATTCTTTAAATATTCCTAAAGCCTCTTCAACATGGTTTAGTGGTGTAGTAAGAGGTCCCATAAATCTAATAACGTTTCCATTTTCTCCACAAGTTACTAAAAGAAGACCATTATCTCTACAATTATTGATTATTTCTTGAGCTTTTTCTTTGCTGGGCGTTTTTGAATCTTTATTTTCTACGATCTCAACACCGATCATTGGACCATAGCCTCTTACATCACCGATAGATTCATTTTCATTCATCAAATTTTTCAAAAAAGAATTCATCATTTCAGATTGTTTTGAAGCATTTCCTAATATATTTTCATTATCAAAAGCTTCTAATACACCTAAAGCNGCAGCGCANGAGANTGGCGAAGCNCCAAAAGTACTTCCTATTCCTGCATCATGAATAGTATCCATTATTTCTGCTTTGCCTAATACAGCGGCTAATGGAAATCCTCCAGCTATACCTTTTGCTAATGTAACTAAATCTGGATTAACTCCTACAGTTTCTGCGCCAAACATTTCACCAGTTCGTCCATAACCAGTTTGTACTTCATCAAAAATAAGCAAAATATTGTGATAGTCACAAATTTCTCTCAAGCTTTTTAAGAAATAATTCGAAGCAGGAATATAGCCACCTTCTCCGAGTTGTATCTCAACAACAACAGCAGCGGTATCATCAGGATTGAGTGTTTTTTTAAATAAATCTTTAATACTTGCCAATGCATCGTCATCAGATATATCCCGATAAGAATATGGGTACAATGCATGTTTTACGAATTCTGGGAATGGGCCAAACCCCTCTTTATATGGCTTATCTTTGCCTGTTAAACCCATCGCTAGATATGTTCTTCCGTGAAAACCACCTTTAAATGAGATGATTGATTTTTTATTTGTATAATATCTTGCTATTTTTACAGCATTTTCAACAGCTTCAGCTCCACTATTAACCATAAATGTTTTTGTATCTGAAGTAATTGGATATCTTTTATTTAACTCTTCCGATAGCTTTACAGCATTTTCATGAGGTGCAAATGCAAAACAGGAATGTGAAAAATCATTAAGTTGATTTTTTACTTTTTCGACTACTGTTGGATGAAGATGGCCGGTATTAAGCACTGCGTAACCACCAACAAAATCTAGATATCTATTATCTTCAGAATCCCAGATTTCTGCATTTTTTCCTTTTACAATGAAATTTTCTAGAGTGCTATACCATGCACTCGGCACATTTTGAGTGATAGCATTGTTCATTAGATTAACCATTAATGAATACTGTAACTGATTAATTATTAATACTCAATTCTGTAGCCACTAAAATAGAAACATGGATTTTTACTATATGGAATTACCTTCATATATAAGTATTGTTATATGTGCATTAGTGGGTCTTGTTTTATTATTTATAAAATTCAGCAAATTAGAAGTAAGTATTACTATCACCAATTATTTAATAACATTTTCTCTTGCAACTGTATTACTACAAGTCTTGATAGTTGTATATTATTCCCAAAGTAATGAAATTGGCTCTTTCAGCATGTTCTATAATATTGTAAATTTATTCGTTTTAACATTTCTATATATTTACCGAAATGAGATGAGATTAAATTATTATTTATACTGGTCTTTTGCTTTATTCTTTTTGATGGGAATGGAAATTAGGGCTATTCAAACTTTAGGATTAGGACTTAATTAATGGGATATAAAGTTCTTGATGATAATTTGACTCTCGCAAATATTAATTCTGATAAACCAAAAGTCTGCTTTCTTCATGGATGGGGCAGAAGCTCTAAAGATTTTATGAATATAGAAAATGAATTTGAATCTATCTCCTTAGACATTCCTGGCTTTGGGAAATCTGTTCCATTTCCACAAAGCCTATCTCCAAAAAAATATGCTGAATATCTAGCTGATATAATTCCAAGTACTGTTGAGATTTTAGTTGGACATTCATTTGGTGGAAGAATAGCAGTTCACTTATCACAGATAAAAAATTACAAGAAGATAGTGTTAATTGGTACACCATTAATAAGAAAACAAAATACTAAAAAATCATTTTCTGCCTTTAACCTTTATAAGTTAATGAATAAATATAAATTAGTTGGTAATGAAAAGTTGGATCAGATGAAAAATAAATATGGTTCTGAAGATTATAAAAATGCAAATAAGCATTTAAAAGATACACTAGTAATGGCAGTCAATGATGACTTGAAAGGCATTCTTCCATATATAGACACTAAAGTCGAACTTGTGTGGGGAGAAGAAGACTTAGAAGTACCCCTTCAAGTAGGTTTGGACTCAAATGATATAATTCCTAATTCTGAATTAACGATAATCCCTGGTGGTGGCCACAATGTATTAATGAGTAGCTCAGAGATTATAATTGAAGTAATTAAAAAATGAATATTCTTTATACAACTGTTTTAATTTTACTCACATTAAGTTCATGCGTAAATTCTTTAAGATGGGGTAGGATTGCTCAGAGAGAACATTATATCCCTGGGTATGTAACAAAGTTTTACTTTAGATGGGTTAGATTAGTACCTTTTAACAATCTTTATTATTTGTCTTGCATCATATTAGCTTTTTTAAGCCTCTGGACTCCATACACCGCAATTGGCCTAGCCATAATAAATCTTTTCCTACCAAGGGGCCTATTATTTAAAGACAGATCTTCAAAGGTTGAATTTACTGAAAGATTAAAACGTTTAAATATTGTTTACTATATTTTAATTATTTCCATATCAGTCATATCAATAAACTCAGGATTTGGTTATTTTCTTGCACTTATTGCAAATGTTTTCTCACATTATGTATTTGATCAAGCTCTTAGAATCACAAAAGGTTATGAAAAAAATAAATCTCAAATTTATGTTGATGAAGCAGAAAAGAAGCTATCAACATTCAACGGCCCAATAATTGCAATTACTGGTTCATATTCTAAGACAACGACTAAAAATACTATTTCTCAAGTAATCTCAACCAAAAGCAATGTGTTTGCTACACCAGAAAGTTTTAATAATCGACTTGGAATATCTAAATCAATTAATGAAGATTTAAATTCTTCACATGAAATTGCTGTCTTTGAAATGGGAACTTATGGATTTGGGGAAATACGTGAAATGTGTGCATGGGTTAAGCCTCATATTTCAGTTATAACTGGTATAGCACCTGTTCACTTAGAAAGAATGAAATCACTAGAAAATATTCTTGATGCAAAATCAGAGATTGTTGATCTTACAGGTACAGTCATAATTAACGGAGATGATGAGTTGCTACTTAATCAAGCTAGATTATGGACTGCACAAAAAATGGTGATCGATTGTTCAGTAACATCAAAAAATGCTGCTGTCTTTGTTGATTATGAAAATTCACTACATTCAATTTACATATCAGGTAAATTCATAACCTCTGTAAAAGGTTCTAAAATATTACAACTCTCTATTGCATTGACGGTTGGTGTATTAATAGCTTTAGAGATGGACATAATAGAATATTTTCAAAAGATTGAAAATTTAGAGAAAACCTCTCATCGTCAGAATGTATTAAAAGGCAACATGGGCCAAACTATTATTGATAATTCTTTTAATTCAAACCCAATTTCAAATCTAGCAAGTTTAGAACTATTGCATTCATATGAAACTAATGGTAAAAAATATTTAATTACCCCAGGAATGGTAGAACTAGGTTCCGAACAGTTTTCATATAATTATGAGTTTGCTTTTAATGCAAGTGAGATTATAGACGAAGCTCTTGTAGTAGGATTTACAAACAAAACATCACTTACACTGGCTTTTGAAGATAACAATGTTCCAGTTAAATTTTTTAAAAATAGAGATTTAGCTGTTTCTTATCTAAACTCTGTGGTGAAAGATAATGATGTTGTATTATTTGAAAATGATTTACCTGACCATCACCCTTAAATTATGAGTAACAAATTAGCAGTCATTTATGGAGGTCCATCTCCAGAACACGACATTTCAATATTGACTGGCTTACAAGCTGCAAAAATATTGTCTTCAAAATATGAAGTTTTGAACATCTATTGGTCTCGTGACAACAGATGGTTTTTAGTTGATAATGATCTTGAATCTAAGGATTTCATTGAAAATAAAAATATTTTTAAGAAAGAGATAACAATTAAGTACGATTCAAATCCTGGTTTTTACATTAAAAAGAAAAAAATAGAAATAGATTTAATCGTAAATTCATGTCATGGTGGTCCAGGTGAAGACGGAACATTACAGAGTTTATTAGCTTTATTAGAGATAGATTTTACTGGTCCTTCATTGACCACATCTCAATTATGTATGGATAAGTATGCTTTTTTTGCCTTAATGAATAGTAATAACATACCAGTTCTGGAAAAACATTTAGTATCAGAAAAAGTTCTTCCAAAATTTGAGGGACCATATATTCTAAAACCTAGATTTGGAGGATCTTCAATTGGTGTAGAAGTTGTAGACGATTATAAAACCGCAATAACCATTTCTTCAAATTCAGATTTGTATAACCAAGGTGCAACCATTGAAAAGTATCTTGAAAAATCCTCGGATTTGTTGGTTGCTGTAAGATCGTTTCCTCAAATTGATTATTCAGATATTGAAAAGCCAATTAGATCAAACAATTTTGAATTGTTTTCATACACTGACAAATATCTTGAAAATGGTGGATTAGAAGGTTCAAAAAGAGAACTGCCAGCAAATATATCGAAAGAAATTAAAGATGAAATTAATCGAATTTTAGATTTATTTATGTCAATTGTTGATATTAGGGGAATAGCAAGGGTAGATTTTCTATTGAAAGATCAAGAATTATATATAAATGAAGTTAATACAATACCCGGTAGCCATGCACTTTACTTATGGGAGTCAAAAGGGTTTAGCAAATTTGAGTTAATGAATGATATGATTTCTGAAGCCAGAAATTCTTTGTCATCTTGGTCCACAGAAGGATCTGATGGGACTGCATTGAAATCAGCAAAAGATATTAAAAGTAAGTTAGGTTAATGNTCGGTATACATTGGGACTGTGATGGAACAATCATGGATACTGAGCGACTCTATGCCTATGCATGGCAGACACATTTAAAAGCATTTGGATTAAGTATCCCTGAAGATGAAATAAAACAATTTATTGGAGTTGATGACAGGATAGTGCATTCGTTTTATTCGGATCAGGTAAATCTAGAAAATTTCGATCAAACGATGTCAAAGCTAGGTTCAATAATTGAAAACTCTCTAGATGAAAGAATAATATTTCAAGATTCAAAACAACTCCTTTATCAATTATCGCAACTAGAACATAAACAGGCCTGTGTATCTGCAAGTCCATATGAGTTATTAAGTAAAAAACTTCAAAAGTTCAAGGTTGATTCTTATTTTGATTTTGTTATTGGAGGAGATCAGGTTAGTAGAAACAAACCATATCCAGACATTTACAATAAGGCGATAGAACAATTGGGAACTTCTAATAATTTAGTTATCGAAGATAGTCCGACTGGCATTTCATCTGGTAAAGCTTCAGGCTCTTATGTTTTAGCTATAGACAGAGGTATGTTTTCTAAAGAACAACTGAGTGAAGCAGATCAAATAGTTGAAATGTTAGATATAGAAATAATAAATCAGATTTTAAAAAGTCTATAAACAGGGGATATTTTTAAAATAAATTACAAAACTTTCTTAGGCGCATAATGTGACTAAGAAATATTTAGTATTAATACAGGAATTTTTCTTTCCGTTCTTCTTTGATAAGCAGAGTAGCCACCGTTATTCATATAATCCATTTTGTTCCACCACTCATTTTTTTCATCTTCAAATATTTCTCTAGATACTGCTTTAAATTTTTCTCTTCCAATTTGGACTTCACACTCAGGATATTTTTTTAAATTGTGATACCAGCCTGGATTAGTATCACTCCCACCTTTTGAGGCTACAATGCAAATTTCATTATCCTCTTTAAGAAAAACTAAAACATTTTTTCTTTCCAGATTTGTTTTTGCCCCAGTTGTATGAAGTATTAAACAAGGACGGTTATTTAAAAATTTACCGATTCTTCCGTTTGAGTAAATATAAATATAGTTATGAAAGAAAAGAAATAAAAATAATAAATATCTTTTCATATATTCAATTCTATTCTTTTTTTCCAAGAACTATAACTCGATGGATAAAAATTAATAGGCTTTACTAATCTAACAGATGGGAATTCGGAAGTTGGAATATTTACTCGAGTTATTTTTTTGTATTTTGGGACTGCCGCAAATGTGCATGCAAAATTTTTATTTTTAAGATATTCAATTGGATTATCTAAGTACACTTGAGTACTTCTCTTATTAGATAATTCTCTTAGACAATCCAATAAAAATATAATTCTTTTAGTTGAAAGTTGTAAATAATTTAATAAAGGCTTGTCAAAAATAAAAACAGCTGGAAGATTTGAATGATAATTCAATGCTGGATCATTGTCTCCTAGTGACTCAGCAGTCATCCAAACAAATTCAGGTTTTGAATCAATATTATTTTTTATACTTTCAGGTCCAAAATTAGTTTCAAGATTCAAATCAACATCTATTGTTTTTTTAGTTATGTTGATTTCTTCAGGCCAATTTTGTATAGGACAATTGTATTTGACCTCACAGTTGTCACAAAAACTTTTCGCTCTTTTGTCTACTTGGAATTTTGAAAAACCATACACTTTTCCAGTTTGAGAGCCCATAACCCAATGCCAACCTAATCTATTTGCAAATCTTGATCCATCAACTAGATGTTTAAACATGTAATCTTCATAATTTCTCCAGTTATCTCCAGTTCGCAATGAAAAATGGGATGCAAACCACATTCTTGTTTGATTAACCATGTATCCAGTACTTTCAAGCTCTGTTTTAATTGAATTAATACAATTCATGTTTTGATAGTTTTTTTCAATATTTTTATTTGATTTGATTGCATAATTTAAATAATCATTTGAATTTTTACCTACAATTGCGTATAAATGCCTCGAAAACTCTTGCCATAACAGCTCATCTCTGAATTTTGTTTTATCTTGGTATTCAAATTTTTCTACAAAATTCCATACTTCGGGTAACGAAATTAAACCATGTCGTATATAAGCAGATAAATAAGACGAACCTCTTTTTTCAATTGGAAATACATTATTTCTTGTTTTTGCATAATTTTTAATATCTAGTGTGTTTAAAGCATTATCTGCATTGGATTGACCCCCTTTTATTGAAGGTTCTATGTACTTATCGCAGCATAAATCATTAAAATATTTGTTAATTATTTCTTCGTTGGATAAGTCTAAATTAATTAAGGACATTAAGTTGTTTAGTACTTATCTTGTCCAATTCGGATATTTTTGACAATATTTACGTCATCTTGTGCTTCAATTTCGAAATTTATTCTCTGACCCTGTCTTAATGTTCTAAAAATAGATCCTTTAAGTGAACCTGGAATAATAAAAACTTCTGATTTGTCGGTATCTAATAAAATAATCCCGTTTCCGGTATTTGGGTCATACGATTTAACAACACCTTGTGCCATTAAACTTTTTCGCCTCTTTGTCTAATTTCCTTAACAACTGACTCTATTCCGCGCTTATCAATAATTTTGTTTCCTCTTGTACTAACTTTAAGTTTTACCCATCTATTTTCGCTAGCAAGCCAATATTTTTTTGTTTGAATATTTGGTTTAAACCATCGGGGATTTCGTTTATGAGAAAAGGAAACGTTCTTCCCAGAGCGTGGTTCTCTTCCTGTAACTTGACATCTATTTGCCATAATATTTCCTCCAAAATACAATTCTAACTATAACTAATTTATTAATTTGTAGGTACTTTCATTTTAAAACTTTTTAGGTAATGTTTGATTGTGGTTGAAAGAAGCTTTAAATATTTAGACGAAATAGAACTTAGTTTTGTTAGGGGAATAGGCGAAAAAAAGTATGCAAGTTTAAAAAAAAGTAAATTAAAAACTGTTGCTGATTTAATTCGCTATTTTCCAAGAACACATATTGACAGATCAAAGGTTAAGTTAATATCTGAAATCGATAAAAATGATGAAAATAATGAAGTAACTATCTTTGGAACTATTGATAAAGTTTCCGTTTTTACTACTAAGACAAGATTGAGAATTGCAACACTGAGTATTTCTGATGAATCAGGAAGTTTAAAAGCTAAATGGTTTGGTCCTCAATATATAGAGTCTAGATTTAAAGAAGGTGAAGTAGTTGCTGTNTCAGGAAAGCCTGAAGTTAAAAAAACTGGAAGTGTTGATTTTAAAAATCCAGCTATTGAAAAATTTACTGATATTGAAGAATTAAATGAGACGGGTTCTTTTATTCCTATTTACAAAAAAGTAGAGGGCATGACAAGCGCAAGCATTAGAAAAGGGTTAAAGGAAATTATCGCTATATTAGAGTCGACAAAAGATGATTTTACACCTGGATTATTTGATGTCTTACCTTCTGAAATCATAAAAGAACATTCTCTTGAAAATAGATTACAAAGTATAAAAAAGATTCATTTTCCAAAAAACGAAGTTGATTATAAAAATGCAAGACGGAGATTAGTTTTAGATGAGTTTATTTATTTAAGGTCAATATTTGAAAATCTAAAGTCAAAATATAAGAATGAAAATAAAGGATTAGTTTACACATTTTCTAATTCGGACATAGATGAATTTATAGACCAACTCCCATTTCAATTAACACAATCGCAATTAAATGCTGTAAATGAAATTTTAGAGGATTTTAGAAAAAATTATCCTATGAAAAGACTGCTGCAAGGCGATGTTGGTTCAGGAAAAACAGTCGTGGCTACTATCGCATCTTATGCTGCAATTAAATCAGGCTATCAGGTTGCATTAATGGCTCCAACAGAGGTTTTAGCTGAGCAACACTTTGCCTCAATTAATCAATTTATGAATAAAGATCAATGTGACATATACCTACTTACTTCATCAATTAAAGATAGAGAAAATATTTTAGACAACTTAAATAATGGTAAACCAGCCCTTTATATTGGTACGCACGCACTAATTCAGGAAAGTATTAAATTTTCAAATCTTGGATTTGCTATTATTGATGAACAACAGAGATTTGGTGTAGAGCAAAGAAAAAAGCTAATAAATGAAACTGGAGATATTCCTGACCAGTTAGTTATGACTGCTACACCAATTCCAAGAACTACAGCATTGTCAATTTATGGAGATTTAGAAATTTCTTCGATTAATGAATTACCACCTGGGAGAAAAGACATTACTTCCCATCTAATAGAAGGATCAAAAAAAGATAACGAAACTATTTATGATATTTGTGAGTTTCATCTCCAGAAAAAATCACAAATATTTGTAGTCTGCCCATTTATTGAAGAAAGTGAATTGGTGGATATTCAAGCTGCTGAAAATGTTTTCATTGAGTATAAAGAAAAGTTTAAAGATTACAATGTTTCAATTCTTCATGGAAAGATGTCTTTTGATGAAAAAGACCAAATAATGCAAGATATGAAGAATGGTAAAGTAGATATCCTAGTTTCTACAGTTGTTATTGAAGTTGGAATAGATATACCAAATGCAACATTAATGATTATTGAAAGTGCTGAAAGATTTGGATTAAACCAACTACACCAATTAAGAGGTAGGGTTGGGAGAAGTGACAAACAATCAGAATGTATTTTTCATGTTTCTAAGAAAAAAACATTAAATACAATCAGTGAAGATGGAAAGAGAAGATTAGAAGCGATTGTAAATATAAAAGATGGCTTTAAATTATCAGAAATTGATTTAGAGATTAGAGGTGAAGGTAAAGTTACTGGTACAAGCCAATCTGGACAATCTGATTTAAAGATAGCCGATTTGAGATACGACTATGAACTGCTATTAGAATCAAAAAATATATTTGATAAAATTGAATCTGAAGATATTAAAAAACTTATGTTTGAGGAAGCACAAATTCTATTTCCAAATTATTTTAAAGCAAGTGGAACTACATGAGAGTTCTTGCTGGAAGATATAAGTCAAAATTAATTCGAACAATTAATGATCCATTAACCAGACCTATGATGAGCAAAGTAAGGGAATCAATATTTAATTCTCTACAATTCAACATTGAAAATAAAGATATTTTAGATCTTTATGCCGGTTCAGGAAGTTTAGGAATTGAATCTTTGAGTAGAGGTGCGAATTTTGTAACTTTTATTGAAAATTCAGATGATTGTATAACTATTTTGAAGCAAAATTTAAAAGAATTTGAAAATAATTATAAAATCACTAAATCTAGTGTAGATAAGTTTCTACAAACATCCTTGAGTACATACGATATTGTTTTTTATGACCCTCCTTTCAAAATAGAAACGGATGTTGTTAAAAACGAGGTCATGAAAATTTATAATATATTAAACACTGATGGATTTGTTGTAATACACCGCCATACAGCATCGGAAGAACTTGATACTTTAAAAAATTATAAAATTCATAAAGAAAAAAACTATGGTCAAAGTAATATTCTTATATTGAGGAAATTATGAAAATTTTAATTCCAGGCTCTTTTGATCCACCAACAAATGGCCATATAGATGTAATAAAAAGATGTTCCAAAATCTTTACTGAAATCCTTGTTGGTGTTGTAGTTAATCCTTCAAAAGAATCATTATTTTCGCGTGAAGAGCGATCATCAATGCTTGAGGAAATATTTAAAGACTACACAAATATAAAAGTTATGAGTTTTGAAGGTCTTTTGGTTGACTTTGCCTCAAAAAACTCTGTAGATGCAATTGTTAAAGGATTAAGAGCGATGACAGATTTTGATTACGAGTTTCAAATGGCTCAGGCAAATTCTACACTAGCTGGATTTGAAACCATATTCATTCCTTCTTCACCAGAATTTGGTTATTTATCTAGTTCAATGGTTAAAGAAATTCATTCTTTTGGCGGGGATGTTTCTTCTCTAGTTCCATCAGAAGTTTTAAAAAGGCTAAACAATGAATAATTCTGAAACAAACTTTGAAGATGTTTTAAAAGGTGAAAGTAAAATCGAAATAGTAGACAAATTAGAAAATTTAAGAAATCAATTAAACTCAAATACTCTTAAGGGGAGAATTAATAAAAAAGATATATTAAAGAGTATTGATGAAATAATTGACTCTATGCCAGTTGAGATGCGCACTGCAAGATGGATTGTAAGAGAACAAGAAAGTTTTATCAATCAAGCCAAAATTGAATCAAAAGCTCTTTTAGATGATGCCAAAGCAGAATCTGAAAAATTGATTGCAAATTCATATGTTATTCAGGAAGCTGTAATTGAAGCAAATGCAATAATAAAACAAGCTGAAGTTGAGATGCAAACATATAGAACAAATATAGAAGATACAATTGATCAGAGAATTGATGACATTCAGAATAAAATTGATCAACTTTCTAATTTTTTAGAAAATGAAAAAAATAAACTACGTGAGCCTAGAAACATAGAAAACCCAGAAAATTAATGAAGCTCAATTCAAAGATAAAAACCATTGATATAGTTAATTCTCCTGTTCCTTTAGTTGTTAATCTTTCAGGGAAATTTGAAATTTCTTATGCAAATCATTTCACAGAAGATCAAGATTTAGTGAATTTAATTTCGGAACTTTATATTGATGATTCAATATTAAATATTGATATCAATTTAGAACTTTCTTATAAATCAGAATGCGCAAGATGTCTCTCTAAAAAGGCAAATAAGATGAAAAATTCAAGATTATTTAAGCTAAATATCGATGTAGAAAACGATTATGAAATTAATTTTGATAGAGAATATGTAGATATAGAGCCATTTATTTCAGAAATAATAATCGATAATTTAGATAGACTTTATATATGCAGTAATAAATGTAAAGGTTTATGCGGTATTTGCGGTAACAATATGAATAAAATTAAGTGTAATTGTGAAGAAAAAAACTTAAAAGAAAGTCCATTTTCTTCCCTAAGTCAGCTAGATTTGTAGTTTGAAAGGAATATAGCAATGGCAGTACCAAAGAAGAAGATGTCTAAATCAAGAACTAGACGCAGAAAAGCTACGCATAAAATATCTAAACCTCATTTTGTAGTAGATCCTGAAACAGGTGTAGCAAAACAATCTCATAGAGTAAATCCTGCTGATGGTACTTATAACGGTCGTCAAGTAAAAGAACCTGAAGTAAGTTAAGTTTGCTATGAATACTATTGCTGTTGATGCAATGGGTGGAGACTCTGCTCCAATCGATATCGTTAAAGGAGCTATTAAAGCGAAAGATCAGGGTGTCGATGTTGTTTTATGTGGTGATAAAAATTTAATTAATCCATATTTAGAAAATCATGAAATACCTGTTTTTGATTTTCCCCAAGTTATTTCTATGGATGAAGATCCATTAAAAGCTATAAGAAATAAAAAGAATGCATCAATAGTTGGATGCATGCAATTACTTAAAGACAAAAAAGTACAGGCTGTATTTTCTGCAGGTTCTACAGGCGCAACATTAATAAGTGCAATTTCAATTCTTGGAAAACATAAGGGAGTTATTAGGCCTGTCATAGCTTCTGTGTTGCCTTCGTTAAGTGGTAATACAATTCTTCTTGATTCAGGAGCTAGTTTAGATGTAAAGCCAAAAGTTCTTTTTCAATACGGAATAATGGGAGCAAAATTAGCTGAAGTAATAATGGATATCGACAATCCTAAAGTAGGTCTTCTAAATAACGGAGAAGAGGAAACTAAAGGTCGAGATGTAGAAAAAGCAGCATATAAATTATTAAAGAATAGTAATTTAAACTTTGTTGGAAATATAGAAGGAAGAGATTTTTCAACAAAAAAAGCTGATGTGTTTGTTACTGACGGATTTACTGGAAATGTAGTATTAAAAACATTAGAAGGCACTGCAAAATTACAGCAAAATCTAATTTCTTCAGCACTGTTAGATAATTTATTTAAACCTTTGTTAATTCCCGTAAAAAAAGCTTTGCAACCTGTTAAAGATCAGCTTAATCCAGATAAATCTGGTGCTTCATACTTATTAGGTGTAAACGGAGTAGTCACAATAGGTCATGGTTCTTCTAATTCTGAAGCAGTCAAAAATGCAATTATATATACAGAAACTGCTGTAAAAAAAGATTTAATCAGTAAGTTTTCCTCCGCATTAAGTGAATTATGAAAAGCATAGAAGATTTCGAGAAAACAATAGGGTATAGCTTTAAAGACAAAAAACTTTTAAAAATTGCTTTGACTCATAAATCTTATTTAGACGAAAACCCAGATCTAATATCTAATCAACGCTATGAGTTCTTTGGAGATACTATTTTGGATTTTGATTTAACTGAATACCTTTTTAAACATTTTCCAGATTTAGATGAAGGAAGTCTTACAAAGATAAGATCAAGTGCTGTTAATCAGACGAATTTAGTGAAATTAGGTAATGAAATAAATATTGGATCTTTTATGTTTTTAAGTAAAGCAGAGGATTCTACCGGAGGTAGGAACAAGTCATCCATAATTGAAGATGCAGTAGAAGCTTTAATTGCAGCATTATATTTTGACGGGGGATTAACCGCAGTAAATGGNTTTGTTTCTAAATACATATATCCGAGCATAAAAGAGCTTTCTGAAAATCCTGGACAGAAAGATTATAAAACAAGACTTCAAGAGTATTATGCGAAAGTTGGGAAAAAAGTAAATTATATGGATTCATCTACTGGTCCAGATCATGATAAAAAATTTCAAACACAAGTTTTTTTGGATAAAGAAATTATCGGAGTTGGAGAAGGCAAGTCAAAAAAAAGTTCACAACAAGAAGCTGCGAAACAAGCATTAGAAAAAATAAATGCCTGAACTGCCTGAAGTAGAATCAATTAAACGTTCGTTATCTTCAAATATTGTTGGTCAGAAACTTGAGAATTATAAAATCTATGATGATAGAACAAATAGGTATAATACTAAAAAACCAACAATTAAAGAATCTTTATCAGGAATATCAAGAAAAGGTAAACTTTTAATTTTTGATTTTGAACATTATTCGATCATTTTTCATTTAGGAATGAGCGGAAGAATCCAAGTAAACGATAAAAAAAATAAACATACAAGAGCCCGTTTTTATTTTGACAAAGATACAGTAAATTTTGATGATATTAGAAGATTTGGATTTATTAATATCATAAAAGCGGAATTAAAAATTGATTATTTGAATAAAATTGGTCCAGATGTGTTGGAGATTAGTACAAAACAATCAAGAATAATTATTGATAAAAGTAAGAAATCAAAATCATTGATAAAAGATTTTATACTAAACCAAAAATACATGAGTGGAATAGGTAACATTTATGCAAACGAAATATTGTTTGCCTCAAGAATTCACCCTGAAACAAAAGTAAATGCTTTAAGTGGCAATAATTGGAAAGATTTTTTTAATAACACCAAAAAAATTATGCGGTTAGCAATTAAAAACAATGGAACAACTTTAAGTGATATGACTTATTTTTTGCCTTATGGTGAATTTGGTTCAAATCAGAATTTTTTAAAAATATATAGCAAAACAAATTGTTTTAATTGTGAACATATAATTGATAAAATATACATTAACCAAAGAGCTACATATTTTTGTAGGAAATGTCAAAAATTAAAAAATTAAAAGTTCAACTAAATAGAGACGGTTCTCTTGAATCGACTCACTTTGTTAACGTATATAAAAATGATCAAAAAGAATATGATTATTTTTTTCCAAGATCAGCTGTTAAACCTTTTCAACTTATCCCTCTTCTTTATGAAGCCCAAAATCAAAATATATTATTAACAAGTGAAGAAATAGCTATATTTTCATCTTCTCATTCTGGTCAAGAAATTCATACAGAATTAATTAAAACAATTGCAAAAAAATATGATTTAGATCTTGAAAGATTAGTTTGTGGAAAACAAAGACCTTTTCATGAACCTACCGCTGATAAATTACTACAAAATAATAAAGAATATACAAAATTACACCATAACTGTTCAGGAAAGCACCTTGCTATGCTTTTATTTTCAAAAATTCTTAACGAGGATAACAAAATTTATCATACCTTTAAAAGTAAAACACAATCGATAGTTAAAGAGTTCTTTCAATTTATTTTCACTGATAATGATATTGGTTTTGGCACAGACGGATGTGGTCTTCCAGCAATACATTTACGAACTGATAGTTTTTTAAAAGCGGTTAATAAGATAAAAACTACAGAATACTCTAATAATTGGTCTGATATGTTTAATTCTTACCATACAAACCCATTACTTATTGGCGGTGAAAATCGAACAGATACAAATATCATTCTCAATTCAAGCAAAACAGTTTTAGCTAAATCTGGTGCAGAAGGTGTTCTATTTGTTACAAATAACGATGAATCATATTTGTTTAAATGTATTGATGGAAGTAAAAGGGGAGTAGATTTAGCTGCAACTAAATACTTAAACGAAATAGGAATGGTTAATGAAAAACCCTTTCAATATTTAAGCAATCTTTATAGTTTAAATACTCAAAACACTAAGGCAGTCACGATAACTGTTTCTTAAATTTTTTCAATTTAAAGCAAATTATTCTATTTTTTACTATTATTAAGTTAACAACAGGGTAAATAATGTATTTAAAATCTTTAGATATTAATGGCTTTAAGTCATTCTATGAAAAAACTTCTGTTGACTTTTCAAATAAAGTCAATGTAATAGTTGGACCGAATGGTTCTGGTAAATCCAATGTCGTTGATGCAATTTCTTGGGTATTAGGTACTCAAAGTCCAGCAACCTTAAGAACTAATAAGATGGAAGATGTTATATTTGCTGGTACTGAAAAGTTGTCTCAAAAAGGTTTTGCAGAAGTTTACTTGAATTTTGAAGTGGATGAAAAATTATTCAATGGAAATTCTGAAATATCTATTGGGAGAAAATTGTTTAGGGATGGTACATCAGAATATTTTATGAACGGATTAAATTGCCGTTTGTTAGATATTCAAGAATTTTTAAATGATGTTGGGATTGGAAAGCAGCAACATATCATTATTTCCCAGGGGCAAATAGCTGAAATTTTGAATTCTAAACCTGAAGATCACAGAACAACCATTGAAGAGGCAGCTGGAATTCTTCCACTTAGAGTTAAGAAAGAAAAATCATTAAAAAGAATTGAATCTGGCGAGAAAGAAATTAAGAGAGCAAAAGATGTTCTTCGTGAGATTAAAAAACAACTTAAACCTCTGCAAGATCAAGCAGAAAAAGCAAAAATACATGAAGAGAGTACAAAGCTCCTAAAGAGTAAAGTTATTGAACTGAATGTCATGATGTTTAGAAAATTTGATGATAAATATAAAAGTTTTGTAATTGAAGAAAATTCCTTAGATCAAAACTTAGAAGATATTAATAAAAAATTAAACACATTAAAAGATCAAAAAGGTCAGATAAATAATGAACTTGGTGATGGATACTCAATAGGTTCAACATTTAAAGATTACTCTGGAAAATTTTTAAATCTATCTGAGCAACTTAGGTCTTTAGCTCAAGTTGCATATGAGAGAAAAGATAATTTAGAACGTGAAGAAATTAAAGCTTCCGAAGAGCTAAATAAAACTATTAATAAAATAAATGAAAATAATAATCAAATATCAATGCTCACCTCTCAGTTGATGGATAAAAAGCAAAGCCTAACTAATTTAGAAAATCAAAGTGTAGACATTAAGTATCAAATTGAAGAGATTATTAAAAAACTATCTGCTTCTACAGAGGTAAATGAAGCAGTTTTAGAAAGTGAAATCAAACAAATAAGACAATCAATTGATATTACAAATAAAGATTTACAACTTTTTGAAAAGGAATTTTCAAAGTGGGAAGAAGATCTACAAATTTCAGAATCTTTGTTAAATGATTTAAACATAAAATTAGAATCGTATCAAATTCCAAAAGATTTAGTTGAAGAATTTCCGGCTCATACAAAAAAAATAATACAAAGAGAATTAGACATTAATAAAAATAATATTCTCAAAATTAATTTTGATTCTGAAAATTTAAATTCCGAACTTCTTAAGAAAGAAGAGCTCCTTTCAAATATTTTTCATAAAGAAGAATTTAAATCTGATATAAACAGACAAAAAGATGAATTAGAAAATAAACTTAAACAATTAGAACAAGATATAAGTCTTATTAGCAATCAACTTATTACATCTCAAGAAAGAATAAAAAATCTTTCTAACCAGAATACTGAATTAAATATTGTAAAAAAGAATCTTGAGGAAATTAATAGATTACATCAGAAGTCACAGTTATCTGAAATAATCAATTCTGCAAAAACTTTTATAGAGTTTACAAACTCAACTTCTAATAAATTAGAAATAGAATCTGAAAAATTTGACCAAAAATATGGAAATTCTAATAAGAAAATTGAAAGAATAGATGAACAAATTGAAAATTTAAATAATGAGCTTTTCAATACAAAAGATATGTTAACTAATGTAGCAATCAAAAAATCTGAAATGGAGAGTTCTAAGGGCAATCATTACTCTAATTTAGTAAATATATATGGTTTGAATATTGATCAAATTAATCAATATGGAATTATTGCTGCAAATCAAAGTGAATTAGAAAATGAAATTAAACTTCTTGAAAACAAGTTAGAAGAGATAGGTACTGTCAATTACCTAGCAAAAGAAGACTTTGATTCTTTAAATCTCAGATATGAAGAAATACAGTCTACCATTGATGATTTACAGCTTTCAAAAAAAGAGTTGTTGTTAAACATTAAAGAAGTAGAAACTGAAATAGAATTCAGAATAGAATCATCATTTAATTCTATATCTGTACATTTTTCTGAAATATTTGAAACATTATTTCCAGGGGGTAAAGGATCACTTTCCTTCACTGATAAAACAAATATTTTAGAGACTGGCATAGAGATATCAGTACAACCAAGAGGCAAGAAAGTCAAAAAACTTTCATTATTATCTGGTGGAGAGAGATCATTGGCTGCAATTGCATTTCTATTTTCAATATTTAAATCTTTCCCGAGTCCATTTTATATTTTAGATGAAGTTGAAGCAGCTCTTGATGATGCAAATCTTCATAGAATGATTAATTTGCTCGATAAAATAAAAGAAGATGCACAATACATAATTGTTACACATCAACAACAAACCATGCATGCTGGAGATGTGTTATATGGTGTAACTATGGAGCCAGGTTCTGGATCTAGAGTGTTCACAAAGACAAAAGAAGATTTTGAAAGTTTAATAGGTACTAATGAAAAATAGCGACTTAGCTGATTTAGCTAGAAATATTGCAGAAAAAGCATATGCACCATATTCAAATTTTAGAGTTGGTGCAGCACTGATTACTGATTCTGGAAATATATATACTGGTTGCAATATTGAAAACGCATCATATCCAGCAACAGTTTGTGCGGAAGATGTTGCAGTTGTTAAGGCTATATCAGAAGGTGAAAAGAGTATTGACACAATTGCGGTTGCATGTATTGATGCTGAATCAGACACTGCAATATTTCCATGTGGAATTTCTCGTCAGAGATTAGCTGAATTTGACACAAAGAAAGTGATTGTTGTTGAGAAAGACGGTTACAAAGAATATACCTTTGACGAAATACTTCCTTATAATTTTAAATTTTAAAGATTTTGATTAATTTTTGGAATAACACTTAAAGTATCGCCAACAATACCTAAATCAGCTAATTGAAATATTGGTGCCTCTTCATCTTTATTAATTGCAATAATGAATTTTGAATCTTTCATGCCAACCTGGTGTTGCGTAGCTCCAGATATTCCACAGGCAATATAAACATCTGGTTTCACTGTTTTACCTGTTTGACCTACCTGCTGAGAATATGGCATCCATCCTGCATCTACAATTGCTCTAGTTCCGCCAATAGCTGCGTTCAATTTTGCTGCTAATTCTTCAACAATAACTAAATTTTCTTTATCTACCATTCCTCTTCCAGCTGAAATCACCACTTTTGAATCTTCCAATTGTGGTCCAGTTTTTTCTTCTTTATAAATGTCAAAAATAGCAACGTCAGAATTTTCAACTTCAATAGTTTCAAAATTATTATTTAATTCAACATCAGCGGGTTCAAAAGATTTCGGTCTTACTAATAAAAGCGAATGATTAGATGCAATCTTTGATTTATATAAACTTTCACCGCCATTTATGGAATTGATTGTTGAAACCGCATCTCCATTAATTTCAAAATCGATAACATTTGATACAGGACTTGAATTTAAGTCTACAGAGATAAAAGAAATCAGATCTCTACAAAGATATGTGGATGACCCTAAGATCAGGTTAATACCTTCATCATTCACAATTTTTGTAATCAAATCTGTAACTTTACTGAATTGTAAAGATTCACTGCTTCTTTTGATATAGGTTTGTTTAAAAGATTCAGAACCAATTGTTGGGTCATCGTCACTTCCTATTGTTACAACTTGATAATCGAGACTTTCATCTTGTGCTTTTTTAATTATCTCTAATGTTCCACTGCTAAGCGTTCCATTTAAAATTTCACCTAATATTAATGTTTTCATATAACCTTAAGTTCCTTAAGTTTGTCTACAATAACTTGGAAAGCTTCTCCTTCATCAATAATTTTTTCACCATTTTTTGAATTTTCAAGTGCTTCAATGCTGATAAATTCTAAGTTTTGATCTGTTGTGATGTTTAGCGTGCTTAATTCGACTTTTTCTATTGGTTTCGACTTTGCAGCCATAATATCTTTAAAATTCGGATATCTAGGTTCTACACCTCCAGCAGTTACTGATATAACACAATTTTGTGGCATTTTTACTTTTTCGGATCCCTCTGATGTTTGCCTAGTAAGTGATACATCGTCACCAATTTCTATAGCTTTAACATAAGATATACAATCTAAGTTCAAAAATCTTGAAACTTGTTGTGGTACCGTTCCTGAATAACCATCAGTAGATTCGGTACCAAAAATAACAATATCTGCGTTGGTTGTTTTTGCGAGTTCACTTAAAACATTAGCTGTCATTAAAGAATTAGCGCCTTTTAAAGAGTCATCATCTACATATAATGCTTTATCTGCACCCATCTGTAATGCTTGTTGTAAGCCTTTCATAGTTCCTGCGGGACCCATAGAAATAATCGTAACTTCAGCATCAAACTTTTCTTTTAACTGAAGTGCTATTTCAATACCATACCTGTCAGTATCGTCTAAAACTTGTTCTTCAGGCCTGACGATTATCCCATTGTCATATGATGTTTCGTTTGCTGGATCCGGAATCTGTTTAGCGCATACAGTGATGTTCATAGATTTTATATTAATTAGAATTAATTATTACCGATATTTATTTCAGACAAAAATTCTTTCATAAAGTTTTGAAGTTTTACTTTAGATTTCTCAGCAATTTCAATTACTTCATTATGATCTAATGGATTCTCGCTTATTCCAGCGGCTAAATTAGTAACTAATGAAAAAGCTACAGTTTTTATACCTGCATGCTTGGCTACAATTGCTTCAGGAACTGTTGACATTCCAACAAGATCAGCTCCTATATTTTTAGCAAAATTTACCTCTGCAGGTGTTTCATAAGAAGGACCAGTAAACCAGGCATATACACCAGTTTTAAACTCAAAATGATTTTTCGCTACTTTTTCTGCTAACGTCAACAATTCAGAATTGTACACTTCAGACATATCTGGAAATCTTGGTCCAAATTCTTCTAAGTTTTTACCAATTAATGGATTATCACCAGTTAAATTAATATGGTCAGTAATCGCAACAATATCACCAGGGATATACTCTGAAGAAATCCCTCCAGCGGCATTTGTAAGTATTAGAGTTTTTGCACCTAGCATTATAAATGTTCTTATTGGGATAACTAATTCTTGAATAGGGTAACCTTCATAAAAATGAGCACGACCAGACAGAATTGCAGTTATTTTTCCCTCAATATTTACAATACTTAATTTCCCAGAATGACCTTCGATAGAAGGCTGTAAAAAATTGGGTATTTCAGAATAATTTAATTGATATAAGGGTTTGTAGTTCTCTTCAAAACCACTCATACCAGATCCTAATACAATTACAGATTCTATAGTTTTTCCTTCAATGATTTCTGAGATAAAGGCTTTAGACTCTGTTATTTTTTCGATCATTTGATATTAGGTTAATAAGTTAAATTCGATTTAAAAAGCTTTTACCTGGAAATATATTATTTAACTCAAAAAAATCACAGATTGTTGAAGCTACATTATAGAAACCTTCAAGATCACCAATATATTCTGCTTTACCATTTTTTTTATAAGCAACCATCGGCACATATTCTCTTGAATGGTCTGTTTTACCATCTGTTGGATCTGTACCATGATCACCTGTAAAAATTATTAGGTCGTTTTCACTCATGACATCTAAAATTCCTTGAATTTTCCTATCAATAAGTTTTAATCCTTCATAATATCCATGTGGATCTTCTCTGTGGCCATACAGCATATCTAAATCAACTAAATTAACAAAAATAAAATCATGGTTACCATTTTTGGCTTCATTATGTAGGTATTCAAGTCCATTTGAGTCACCCTCAGTATGTACAGCAGTTGTCAAAAACATTTCTCCAAATAAATCGCTAATCTTACCTATTCCATATGTAGATAGATTATTTTTATATAAATAACTTAAAATTGTTTCGCCTGGGGGATTCATGCCAAAATCTTTTCTATCATAAGTTCTAACAAAATTGTCATATTCTCCAATAAATGGTCTCGCTATTACTCGTCCAATATTGTATTCATCACAATATTTTCTTGAAATCTCGCATATTTTGTAAAGTTCCTCAACAGAACAAACATTTTCGTGAGCGGCAATTTGAAAAACTGAATCTCCAGAAGTATATAAAATTAATTTTCCCGATGATAGATGCTCTCTTCCCAATTCTTTTAATATTTCAGTACCTGATGCATGTTTGTTGCCTATGAATTCAATATTTGCTTCTTTTTGAATTGAGTGAATTAACTCCTGAGGGAATCCTTCAGGATAAGTTGAAAAATCTTGTTCAGTTATTAAACCTGCGAGTTCCCAATGTCCAGTAGTAGAATCATTTCCAATTGACTTTTCTGAAAGTCTGCCAACAGTAGCAATATGGTTAGTATCCATATTTTTTACTTCAGTAATTTTTCCAAAACCTAACTTTTCCATAGTTGGTAAATTGACACCACCTACAGCATTCGCAACATTTGAAAGAGTATTTGTTCCTAAATCACCATATTTATCCGCATCAGGTGCTTCACCAACACCTAAAGAATCAATAACGACAAGAAAACATCTTTTCATTAAGTTGTACCAAAAAGCCTATCTCCCATATCTCCAAGGCCTGGAACTATATACCAACTTTCGTTAAGTTTTTCGTCTATATTACCTGTTATCAATGTAATATCTGGATGCTCTTTTTCTAACCGTTCAATACCCTCAGGGGCAGAAATAACAGTTAGAGCAATAATTTCTTTTGGTTTTTGTTCCTTTACTTTATCAATGGCAAAAGATAGAGAACCTCCAGTAGCAAGCATAGGTTCTAATATAAAAATGTTTTTGTTATTTAAATCAGGTAAATTTTCATAATAATATTCAGGTTCTGCAGTTTCTTCATTTCTTTGAACACCAATATACCCAAATGAAACATTTGGTAAAAGCTCTTTAACTCCATCCATTAAACCTAGTCCAGCTCTTAGTACGGAAATAGCAACACTGTCGTTTTCTACTTCATAACCCTTAGTATCTACTAATGGTGTAGTTATATTTTTTTCTTTTAATGAAATATTTTTAGTACCTTCAATAAAAAGTAAATATGAAAGCTTGGTTGCGTATGCTCTAAATTCTTCACTATTGGTATTTTCGTTTCTGAGTATTGTTAAATAGTGACTTTTAAGTGGATGAGATAATTCAATTACTTGCATTAAAAATTAGGTTAGCAAAACATTAAATCTTTTCTAGTTATTTTTGATAAGAAGTTAATCTAATAAAAGTACATTTTATGCTCTACTTAATGTAATATAATGTATTGCTATTTAAAAAAGGAAATTAATGCCTGTAAAGATAAGACTTGCACAAAGAGGTAAGAAAAAGAATAGAACATACAGAGTAGTTGTTGCCGATTCTCGCTCACCAAGAGATGGAAAGTTTATTGAGGACTTGGGTTACTATGATCCACATCATAACCCTTCAAAAGTCGAAATTAATGTTGATAAAGCTGTGTCATGGTTAGACAAGGGAGCTCAGCCATCAGAGCGTGCACAAAAATTATTAGAAATTTCTGGGGCATGGGCTCAGTGGAGATCATCAAAGGGAGAAGTTGTTTCTATTCCTACTGCTCCTGCAGAAAAAGTTAAAAGCAGTTCAAAGGCAAATAAAAAGAAAGAAGAAGCTACTCAAGAAGAAACTTCTGAAGAATCTTCAGAAGATACAGAAGAGGAATAATTTATGGCCGCAGGTTCAATTGTAAAAAACGTAGTTGAATATATTGTTACGCAAATTGTGGAGGACACAAAGTCTGTGAAAGTCGACATTGCAGATTCAGATGATGAAAATGTAACAATTGAAGTTAGAACTTCTCCAGATGATATGGGAAGAGTTATTGGTAAAAGAGGAAGAGTTGCTAGAGCGATTCGTACAGTAGCTCAAGCAGCAGCAGATGAAGAAGGTCTTCAATCTAGCGTAGAATTTATTGACTAATAATACTTTATATCAAGTTGCTAAATTAGGTAAACCTCACTCACTTAGGGGATTTCAATATATAAACATAGACAATTTTTTTAGAAGGTTTGACTTAAGCAATATATCAATGCAAGTTGGTAATGAAGAATTAATAGTTGAGAATTTTAAAACCCACTTAAAAGATAGAAATCTAATTAAATTTAAAGATTTTGATACTATTGAGTCAATTGAGAGATTAAGGGATAAGGTTGTCTCTATTTCAGATAAATATAAAAATGATTTTCTAAATGATAGTAAATTACCTTGGCCTGGTTTTTTTATAAATAAAAACTTAGGTAAATCAGATTTAGTTTTACTTGGGTTTAATTTTTCTCAAAACTTTACATTTTGCGAAGTTTCTAATTTAACTGATTTTCCAATTCCTTATAATGATAAGTTTTTTTCATATCAGAATAATCAACTTATTTTAATTAATGACAACCTAACTGTTTAACCAGTCAAAAATTAAATTACTATATTTATCTTTTACCATATTTTCTGGATGCCATTGAATACCAATAGCATTCCATTCATTAGTAGTTTCAATTCCTTCAATCACACCATCATTTGATTTTGCAGTTATTTTTAAATCTTCACCTAATTTATCAATACCTTGATGATGTATAGAATTTACCATTATGTTTTTTTCTTTAATTATTTCAAATAGTTTTGATTCTTCATAAACTTCAATATCATGAATGTGAGATCGAGCATCTTCGAATGGTTTATCGTGCTCAATTTCTTTAAAACCTGAATCATTAAGATCTTGATATAAAGTACCGTTTTTATAAACATTCAATAATTGATGTCCTCTACATATTGCAAGAGTTTTAACATTGTTTTCTTCTGCAGATTTGAGTAGATTCAATTCAGTAAAATCTCTATTGTCTGATATTCGAATTGTTTTAGAATCAATTTTTTGGTTATACCTTTCTGGGTTTATATCTCCACCTCCAGAAATTATCAAAGCATCAAATTTTGAAGCATCAATTTCAAGATTATCATTTTGTGGACCAATAACTATTGCAGTATTCCCAAATTTGTTACATAAGTTTATAAAATCATTGTTTATTACAACACATGGAATATTTCCAGGTGCCATTTGAACATCTTTTATTCCAGTTGAGATTCCAATTAATTTATTCATATACAAAAATACATTGAACTTCCACTGACACATTCAGTGGTAAGCTGGCAACTCCAACAGCAGACCGTGTTGACTTTTCTTCAAAATATTCTGCAAGCTTATCCGTAAAACCATTCAATACTTTTGCATGATCTTGAAAATCATTATCAGCATTTACAAATCCCAATACATTTACAGGCTGTAGATTTTCAATTTCACCATTTGCTAAAAGTGTAGATATAGTTAATTCAGCACATAGGGAAGCAGCCTCATAACCATCTTCTATTGATACCTCAGAAGGTATCTTTCCTTGATATTTTTTCTTTTCAGTAAATGGAACGTGGCCAGATGTATATATGTAATTTCCAACTTTTTTATATGTTACATAATTTCCAATAGCCGATGGTGCAACTGGTAATTCTTTATCCATTATCTAGTAAGTTTCCAATTAAATCTACAACTCTATTTGAATATCCCCACTCATTGTCGTACCAGCAAACTACTTTTACATGATTTCCTTCTAGTAACTGAGTAGACGAAGCATCGTATATACTTGAATGCGGATTGTTCAAAATATCAGTAGATACAAGAGGAACTTCTGAATACTCTAATATTCCATTTAACTCATTATCTGCAGCATTCTTAACTGCCTTATTGATATCATCTATAGAGACTTTTTTTTCTAATTCAACGACAAGATCAACTACGCTTCCATCAGGAACTGGTACTCTCATAGCCATTCCATCTAATTTACCATTAAGTTCTGGAAGAACCATACCAACAGCTTTTGCTGCACCTGTTGATGTAGGGATAATATTTTGAGTTGCACTACGTCCTCGTCTAAAGTCACTATGGGTAGTTTCAGCTAATGCTTGATCATTAGTATATGCATGTACAGTTGTCATCAATCCGGATATAATTCCAAAGTTATCATCTAAAACTTTTGCTATAGGAGCTAAACAGTTTGTAGTGCAAGATGCATTTGATACTATTTTATCTTCAGGCTTAAGATCACCATCATTGACACCGAGGACTATAGTCGCATCTATATCGTCTTTTGGAGGTACAGTTAGTAATACTTTTTTAGCTCCAGCATCAAGATGCTTATTTAATGATTCACTATCTCTAAATATTCCAGTTGATTCAACAACAACATCAACATCCATTTCTTTCCAAGGAAGCTCCGCAGGGTCTTTAATTGAAGTTAATTGTATAGTTCTATCATCTACAATTAATTTGTCCCCAGCAACGCTTACCTTTCTATCTAATATTCCCATTACTGAGTCATGTTTAAGCAGATATGCAAGATTTTCATAGTTCCCTAAATCATTTATTGCCACAACATTTATATCAGAATCATTTTCTACAATAATCCTTAGAATTGATCTACCAATTCTTCCAAAACCATTTATAGCAACGTTACCCATTTAAAGTTCCTGTCCCAATCGTTTGATAGTGTCTATTATTCTTGCAGCGTAACCCCAGCCGTTATCAAACCAAATTATTAATTTTATTTTCTTATTATTGATACCCATTGTAGCAAGACCATCTATCAGTCCAGAAAATGTGCTTCTGACTACATCAGACGAAACAATTGGGTCGTATGTAATTCCGATTATATTTTTTAAATCATTTTCTGAATAGTTTTTTAGCAGATTGTTAATTTCTTCAATAGTCGTTTCTTTTTTAATATCTATTGTTAGGTCTACTGTACTTCCATCAGGAATCGGAACTGTCATTGATGAGGATGCTATTTTATTTTTTAAAAAAGGAAGTACATTTACAATTACTTCTGATGATTTAGTAATACTAGGTATTATATTTTCGCCAGCGGCCCTATTTAGTCTAAAACCTTCACCAGCTACATCAGCTAATCTGTTTGAGTTCGAATATCCATGCACAGTTGTTAAAAAAGCTCTTTCTACGCCTACGTCTTTATTTAAAGCTTTTAGTATTGGTGCAACAGCATTTGCAGTATTTGATCCTAGAGAAAACACATTTGATTTAAAATCAATATTTTCATCGTTTGCACCAGGTACAAAAATTTGGATATCTTTAAAATTTTCTGGTGTAGAGGCAACTATTACTTTTTTACACCCTTTTGATAAATGTACATCAACTTCTTCTTTTGTTTTTGGTTTACCAGTTGCAAGTACTACAACATCTGTCCCAATTTTTACCCAATCAGCTTCATCTCCATCTTTCCAAGAGTTAAATATAATTTCTTTTCCATCTACAACAATACCTGTTTCTGTCTCATGGATTTCAGCATTCAATTTTCCGTATATAGAATCATATTTGAGTAAATAAATTAAGTTTTTTTTATCAGCAGTATCAGATATTGAGACTATGTTAATGTCTTTGTCTCCCAATGTCTGTCTAAATAGATCTCTACCTATTCTTCCAAAACCAACAAGTGATACATTTGTCATTAACCCTCACAAAACTATTGATTAATTGTTGTTACAATCAACTAATAATATACCTTAAAAACACTAAGTATGAGAGAATTAAGAAGAAATATTCACGATTCAATTTTTGGATCTGAACCAACTGAAGATTTGCTTACTAAAGCATTTGATAGAAAAAAAAATTATTTCGGGAATACAATAACCTACAGTCCAAAAGTATTCATACCACTTACGACAATGTGTAGAGATAGTTGTGGATATTGTACTTTTGTTAAATCACCAAATGAAGGCGGAACATATTTAAACGAAGAAGAAGTTTTAAGTATTGCAGGTGCTGGTGATGAAGCCGGTTGTTACGAGGCTTTATTTACATTAGGGGATAAGCCTGAATTAAGATGGGACTTTGCATTGACTCAACTCGAGCAACTTGGATTTTCTTCAACTCATGATTACTTAATCAATTCAATGCAAAAAGTAAACGAAACGTTTAAGCTATTTCCACATGCAAATCCTGGATTGATGAGTTTTGAAGAAATAAAAGAGCTAAAAAAATATTCACCATCTGGTGGTTTAATGATTGAAACATTTTCAAAAAATATATATGATAAGNGGCAAGCTCATTACAAAACTCAAACAAAATTTATCGATCTTAGAATTGAATCTTTAGAAAATGCTCTACAAGCAATGTACCCTGTAACTACAGGGCTTCTTTTAGGGCTTACTTCTACCAAAGATGAAGTGATAGATGATATAACAAACCTCATTTTATTGATTCAAAATAATATGGCTATTCAAGAGGTCATCCTTCAAAATTTTAGAGCTAAAAAAAATACGATTATGAAAAATAATTCTGAAATTACAAATGACTTATTTTTAAGAATAATTGCGACTACTAGAATTTATTCTCCTTCTCATATTTCGATACAAGTTCCTCCTAATTTGTCGCCAGACATAAATTTGTTTCTTAAAAGTGGAATAAATGATCTTGGTGGTATTTCGCCATTGACTATAGATTGGGTAAATCCAGATCACCTCTGGCCAAATATTAATAAATTAAAAAATGATACTTTATTAACTGGTCAAGTACTTAAAAAAAGACTCCCAATATATCCAGAATTTATAAAAAAAGAATGGTTAAACGACGAAATTTTTGAAAAAGTTAATAATATTATTGATACAGATGGATATCCAAAAGACTCACATGAATAAAAACATTTCTTTTTTAAGAATAAGACCATGCGATAACAATAATGAAATTTATCTAAATTCTAGAAGAAAAGAGGGTACATCTGCTTTTTTAATTAAAAGTGAATTAGATCTTGATATTATGGAAATTCATAAAAAAGATTTTCAAACCTTATCTAATGATGCATCAGTAGATTCAGATTGTTGGATAATTAATGACAACAATTGGAAAAATTTTAAGGATATAAATCCCAAAAGAATTGTTTATGATTTTAAAAACAATAAAGAAACTTCTCTTGAAGTTATCGATAGATTGAAGCCCTACACTGTATTGGTTTCAAACTCATTAGATATTGAATTTTTAAAAGCAATAAACACAAAAACTAAATTTATAACAACAGCATACGTTGACACTATTGACGAAGCACTTGACTACATTAAAAAAGGAATAACTGATTTATTGCTGAGAGATTGGAGTTCAGCACAAATTCATGAATTACAAAATATTGATGGTTTTAATTTTTATGAGAGAACATTGCTATCACCAGTTTTTTCAATTGATGAAGCAAGGAATGAATTTACTAAAGAACGTTTTTTTAGATATTTAAGTACAAGAAATGTAAGAGGATTTAGAAGAGAGAAAACTGAATGGTTTCCTGGTAGTGGAAAAGACATACCTCAGTTAAACAATTTTGTCTATAACAATAAAAGCCAAATTAAACATTTTGAAATAGATGAGATTTTAAATAATGTGCTAAATGGTTATCAGATTAATGATGAAGAATTAAACCTACTATTTAATACTGCTGGTGAAAAAATAAATGATATCGCTGATGTTGCAAATCAATTAAATTTCCTAAAAAATGGTAATAAAGTATCTTTTGTTAAAAACAGAAATATCAACTACACAAATCAATGCTATTACAAATGTGGTTTCTGTGGATTTTCAAAAGGTCCAAAAAGTTTTAATCTTAAAGAAAAACCATACTCTATTGATATCCAAGAAGTAGTGGATAGAACCGCTGAAGCTTTTGAAATGGGAGCTTCAGAAGTATGTTTGCAAGGCGGAATACATCCTGATTACACTGGTGAATTTTATTTGAATATGGTGAAAGAAATAAAACAAACTGTTCCAGAAATGCACATTCATGGCTTTACGCCTTTAGAAATATGGCAAGGTGCTGAGACAATAAATTTGAGTATTGAAGATTATTTAAAACTTCTTTTAGATGCTGGTCTGAATACCCTACCTGGAACTGCAGCTGAAATATTAGATGATAGAGTCCGAAAATATTTGTGTCCGGACAAAATAACATCATCTCAATGGGCGTATGTGATGGAAGTAGCACACAGTTTAGGAATGAAATCTACAGCAACAATCATGTTTGGACATATAGATGATATAGACTCGTGGGTTAATCATTTCTCACTAATAAAGAATATCCAATTAAAAACTGGAGGCTTTACAGAAGTTGTACCCCTGCCTTTTGTACATATGGGATCTCCAATTTATCTGCAAGGAAAAAGCATGCCAGGTCCTACGTGGGATGAAGTTGTCTTAATTCATTCACTTGCTCGAATATATTTTTCAAATGTAATAAATAATATACAGGCAAGTTGGGTCAAGCTTGGACATGATGGAGCTGGTAAATTATTAGATGCAGGTGTCAATGATTTAGGAGGTACATTAATTAATGAAAATATTAGTAGAGCTTCTGGAGCCGACCATGGTCAAGAAACTACAGATCAGCAATTTATAGATATAATTGAAAATTGCAACAAAACACCTATATTAAGAAATACTCTTTACACAGAATTTAAAAATCCTAAAACTTTAATCCCATATTCATGAATACATATAATGTCATTACACTCTTCCCTAACTTAATTGAGGAGTGGAAAAATATAGGCATTGTGAGACAAGCTATTAAAAATCAGTTGGTAAATATTCAAACTACAAACTTAAGGGAATTTGGAATTGGAGAATATAAACAAGTAGATGATGCTCCATATGGTGGGGGACCTGGAATGGTATTAATGCCTGAGCCATTAGATAATGCGATTAACTCTTCAAATTCAGAGGTTAATGTTTTTCTAACACCATCAGGAGAGCAGTTGGATGAAACTCTTTTAATTAAATTATTATCATTTAAGTCCATAAATCTAATTGCAGGAAGATATGAAGGTTTTGATCAAAGAATCTTGGATATGCATGCAGATTATAAAGTTTCTATTGGACACACAGTCATTTCTGGAGGTGAAGTTCCAGCGATGTATATGCTCGAAGCTTTAATAAGAAGGATTCCAGGAGTATTAGGCAATCCAGATTCATTAAAGTATGAAACATTTAATGACAATAAATATGATTTTCCTGTCTATACAAGGCCGGAAACATTTAAAAATCTGTCTGTACCTGAAGTTTTACTTTCTGGTAACCATAAAGATATCGAAGAGTGGAAAAAGAATAATTTAAAAGACATATAAAGTCTATTTACTTATATAATTCATTTCTGGAGTGATTATGGATCTAATCGAAAACATTGAAAAAGAGTATTTAAAAGAAGATTTACCAGAATTCAAATCTGGGGACACTGTAAAGGTTAATGTTAAAGTCTCTGAAGGAAATAGAGAGAGAATTCAAACATTTGAAGGAGTTATTATAGCCGTCAACGGTGTTGGCATTAACAAGACTATTACAGTTCGAAAATTATCATTTGGAGTTGGTGTAGAAAGAATATTTCCTGTACATGCACCAATTGTTGATTCCTTAGAAGTTGTTAGAAAAGGTAAAGTAAGACGCTCAAAACTTTATTATCTTCGGGATCGAGTAGGTAAATCTGCAAAAATTAAAGAAGATCGTAATTAACTAATTATTATTAAATTATTATCAAAAAACTATTTAAATTAATTTCAACAATCGTTTTAGCTGTTCTTGTAGCTACATTAGTTAGGACATTGTTAATTCAGATATATTATATNCCTTCAACATCAATGGAACCTACATTAAAAATAGATGACCGAGTCCTTGTTGTAAAAGATACAATTGTGCAATTAGATATCGCTAGTGGCGATATTGTAGTTTTTTATAATAATGACTCTGAACACTCTATCAGTTTCTTTCAAGAATATATAGATGGGTTACAAATCTGGAAAATAAGTGATATAAATTCTCAAGAAAATACTGCAATTATTAAAAGAGTGGTTGGAGTAGGAGGCGATACAGTTGAAATATTAGAAAATGGGGAAGTGTTCGTCAATAATTCAAAATTCACAATATTTAATATTGATGAAGGAGTGAACTTCAAGAGAGAAACATTTTTAATTCCTGAAAACGAGATTTTTGTATTGGGAGACAATAGACCAAACAGTCAAGACTCCAGATATATTGGAACTATTCCTATGAGAAATATTATTGGCAAAGCTACTCATTTGATTTATCCATTAGAAAACTTTAAGAAGTTAGATGATTGAAGATAAAATTTGGAGCTCCAATCCAAGTACATACATCATTGGAAGTGATGAAGTTGGGAGGGGTTCTTTTGCTGGACCAATTGGAGCAGCTTCTGTAAGAATCAATTACGAACATATAGATTTATTACTTGACGTTAAAGATTCAAAAAAGTTATCTCCAAAAAAAAGAAATCAAATTTTTGAATTAGTCCAAGAAAGTGAAATTGAATATTCCTATATAGAACGTGATAATGAATTTATTGATCTATATGGAATTAAGCTTGCAAATGAAAAAGTCTTAGAAGATTCTATTTCTTCAATATTTCAAGATGGAGATATTGTATATGTTGATCATTTCAAGATTTCTAAGTTTAATGCCATCTCACTTATTAGGGGTGAAGATAATTGCAGGCCAATTGCTCTAGCAAGTATTATCGCAAAAGTTCTTAGAGATAATTTCATGATTGAGATATCAAATAAATACAGTAGATATGCATTTGATAAAAATAAAGGTTATGGAACTAAAGAGCATAGATTAGCTATTAAAAAATATGGACTTACAGATGTCCATCGCAAATCTTTTAATTTAATGCCCAAATAACAACAATTATTGTTAGAAGAAGAGCTGAAATTATATTTAGATAATCTGTTTTATTTGCTTTGTAAGGTTTATTCGGATCAAATCCCATACATACATTCTAAATAGATTTGTATTAAACTTTAAAATATGACACTTGAATCAAATATTGTAAATGAGATTAAATTCTTGCAATTTAATGATGAAAAAGCAATGAATGCTATTAGTGCTGATGATTGGATAAAACTGCAAGAAGAGATTGATTCATTTGAAAATAGTGATCAAAAGTATTTGGTAATCAAACACATCAATGGTAATTATTCTGCTGGAGCTCAATTAGGTGAGACAGTTAATGCTCTTATGGATGATGTTTCAAAAGCAGCCATAAAAATGTGGAATTGCAAAAAACCAATAATTTCTCTTGTTGATGGAATTGCTGCAGGTGCAGGAGCAAACATGATGCTTCTAAGCGATTTTATTATTGCTACTCCACAGACAAGATTTATTGAAGTTTTCGTTAGAAGGGGATTAGTTGTTGATTTTGGAGGCTCATGGGTATTACCAAGAATAATAGGTATTCAAAAGGCTAAAGAATTAATGATGACATCTAATGAAATCAATGGTGAAGAATTAGATAGATTAGGTGTCCTTTACAAGCTAACAAATGCAGAAAATATGGATACAGAATTTAAAAATTTAATTGAGAATTTAAACAAACAAAGTTTCATATCTATATGTATGGTTAAACAACAAATCAAAGATGGTCTAGATTTAACATTTGAAAAATCGATAGGAAATGAAACTATTAATCAAAATAGTAGATTTCAGCATTCAGACGTAGCTGAGGGTATGTCTGCCTTTTTTGAAAAAAGACAACCAGATTATAAAAATACATTGGATGAATAAAATAATTGTATAAATATTCATTTAAGTGTATTTTTATGCAATAATTTGTACTTAAGAAATTGGAGGTTTACTAAGTGAAAACTAGAAAATCACTCCTTTTAATTTTTGTTCTAGCATTGGTAGCTGCTGCTTGTTCAACCGCTGCAACTCCATGTGATGAAGTAGAAATTACAACAGGAGAAAACGGATTACCTGATTTAGGTGGTTGTGAATTTACATTTGCTGTAGAGAATGCATATTTACCATTCAACTATATTGATGCAGCTGATGGTGAAGCTAAAGGCTGGGACTATGATGTATTTAATCATATGGGCGAACTTATGAATTTCGTTCCTGTTTATGTACCAGCAGCTTGGGATGGAATGATACAAGCTGTAGCTGATGGACAATTTATGATTGCTGGTGACGGTATCACAATCACAGCAGAGAGAGATGAAATTATTGACTTTTCTAATGGTTACATCAATCTTGCCCAAAGAGTACTTGTAGCAGTCGGTAACGATGAAATTACAAGTATTGATGATCTTAAAAATGGAGACTATACAGTTGCAACTCAAAAAGGAACTACAAACTATGAGTTTGCTGTTGCTGAATTAGGTGAAGACAAAGTTAAAGCATTTGATGATTTTAACTTTGCTATCCAAGCTGTTATCTCTGGCGATGCAGATGCGTCTATTATTGACGAAACTGCTGGTTTAGGATATATGGGTGCAAATAAAGATCAAGTTAAATTGGTTGGTGGAGATTTAACATCTGAACAACTAGGTTTCGCATTTCCTAATGGAAGCCCGTTAGTAGATGTTGTTAATCAAGGCCTTGCAGCTATGGAAAAAAGTGGAAAACTTGCAGAAATAAATGCAAAGTTCTTTTCACCAGATTTTACAGTTACTTATGATGATATAGCAGAGTGTGATGAAGACATTCCAGCTGAATATCTTCCTGAGGATTGTGACGTATAAATAAATAATTTATTTATATATAAATTTGTAATAGGCACGGAAAACCGTGCCTATTGCTTTATTATTAGAAAAATAGATGAAAATTAAAAATTTATTCAAACCTGATAATTGGTGGTTACTGATATTGATTGGAATCATTTCTTGGATGATTTATGTCATCTTTTCTAATCCAGAATATAACAAAGCCTTCAATTTTATTCTTCCTGGTCTTTCCATAACTTTTTTATCAACAATTATTTCATTTGTAATTGCATTATTTTTGGGCTTGATATCAGGAATTGGGCGTATTTCTAAAAATAAANTTGCAAGTACGATTTCCAGAACTTATATAGAATTTATAAGAGGCGTACCTGTTCTGATTTTAATTTTTACTATTGCATTTGTTGTAGTTGTAAGAGGTGCTGAATTCTTCAACATTAATAATGGGAATGTTCCTATGCTTGTAAGAGCAATAATTGCCTTATCAGTATTTTACGGTGCATATATTGCTGAAGTCTTTAGAGCTGGTATAGAATCTGTACCTGTAGGTCAGAGAGAGGGTGGGGCATCTCTAGGTTTAACAGACAGGCAAGTTATGAGATTTATAGTCTTACCTCAAGCTTTTAGAAATATGCTTCCAGCTTTAGGAAATGATTTCATATCAATGATGAAAGACTCTTCTTTGTTATCAGTTCTAGCTGTTGAAGATTTAACTTACAGAGGAAGATTGTATTCAGGAAGTACATTTAGATTTGCAGAGACATATCTTGTACTTACTGTTTTATATTTGATAATAACTTTGATACTATCAGGACTACAGAGAAGGCTTGAGAAAAGACTTGAATCTAAATAATCAATCAGATAGAAACAAAGTACTTGAAGAATATTTAATCTATATCAATAATGTGAAAAATTATTCACAAAATACAATCAAATCATACAACTCTGACATAAAACATTATTTTGAAAATACAGAAAGTGTTGGAGAATTCTCGAGTTATCTAAAACATTTAAACAAGAATAAATATTCAAAGACTTCTATTAATCGTAAAATCACTTCAATCAGGACTTTCTTATCTTGGGCTGTTGACAATAATTACTTTAATCAAAACCAAATAAAAATTGTAAACAATTTAAAAGTAGAGAAAAAACTGCCAAATGTTTTAACTTCATCATATATAAATAGACTCCTAGACAATCTTCCTGAATCTTCTGAAAAAGATATAAGAGATAAAGCAATTTTAGAATTAATGTATTCATCTGGTCTGAGAGTCAGTGAAGTTTCAAATTTAACTTCAAACAGTATTAACAAAAATAATTCTATAAGAGTTTTAGGTAAGGGGAGTAAAGAAAGAGTTTTACCTATGACCAAAAGAGCATATGTTAGTACAAAAAAATATATTGAGACTTCAAGGCCAAAATTTGAGAATGATAAGTCAAAAAATTATCTTTTTCTTGGTGTAAGAGGAGGTCAATTAAGCGACAGAGAAATTAGAAGGATCGTTAAATTTAGAACTGGAACATTTCCACATAGCATTAGGCATACTTTTGCAACACATTTATTAGAGGGCGGTGCTGATTTGAGAATAGTTCAAGAACTACTTGGTCACAACGACCCTAGTACAACACAAATTTATACTCATGTATCTAAAAAGCAACTCCAAAAAAAATACAAACAATCTCATCCGAGGGGTTGAATAATATCTTTTTGATATTAGAATTCAAATGAAAATAGACACCATATTTGCAAGTTTCCTTGGTGAACGAAAGTTTGGAAACCGCTTAGGCAAGGAATATGGGATGTATTAACCAAAGGAGAAATATTGAGTACAACAATGAAAGACCTGCTTGAAGCGGGCGTACATTTTGGTCATCAAACACAAAGATGGAATCCCAAAATGGATAAATTTATCTACGGAGCTAAAAGTGGTATTCACATTTTAGATCTCAGAATCACTTATGACGCTATTGAACAAGCTCAGGAATATGTACAAAAGTTAGTTGCAAATAGTGGAAAAGTTTTATTTGTAGGAACTAAACCACAGGCTCAACAAGTAATTGAAGATCAAGCAATTCGAGCTGGCATGCCTTATGTGAATTTTAGATGGTTGGGTGGTATGCTCACAAATTTTAAAACAATTATAAAACGGGTAGTTTATCTAAAGGAATTAAAATCTTTAGAGTCTTCAGGTGAAATAAACGCATATACAAAATCTGAAAGATTAAGGATTAAAAGAGAAATCGAAAAACTTACTAAATCAATTGGCGGAATTGTAAATTTAAACAAACTTCCGGATGCAATTTTTGTCGTAGATCTCTCAAATGAATCTACAGCCATTACTGAAGCTCAAAAATTAGGCATTCCAGTTATTGGTTTAGCAGACTCAAATGTAAATCCTGAAGGAGTTGAAATTGTTATACCTGGTAATGACGATGCAATTAGATCAATCGAGTTAATTGCTTCAGCAATTGCTGACGCTTGTCTTAAAGGTTCAGGAAAAAGAAGTGAAGTTGAGAATAAGGAGAAAGAATAATGTCAATTTCAGCAGCTGATGTAAAAAAACTACGTGATATGACTGGTGCTGGAATGATGGATGCCAAAAAAGCTCTGTCTGAAAGCAATGGAGATTTTGATAATGCTGTTAAGTATCTTAGAGAAAAAGGCTTAGCAGACTCGAAAAAAAGAGCTGATAAAGAAGCCAACCAAGGAACTATTGGTGACTATATACATTTTCAACAGGATAGAGCTGTTGCTGGTGTACTAGTCGAACTTGCATGTGAAACAGATTTTGTTGCTAAATCAGATGAATTTAAAAACGTTGCTAAGCAAGTAGCAATGCATATAGCAGCTCTAAAACCTGAATTTTTAGATGTTGAAGATGTTCCCTCAGAAAGAATTGAGGAAGAAAAAGAAATTATTAAAAAGCAATCCGAAAATGAAGGAAAGCCAGCAGATGTTATAACAAAGATTGTTGATGGAAAAATTTCATCTTTTTACAAAGATTATGTTTTGAATGAACAAACATTTTGCAATCCAGAATTTTATGAGGGTCAAGTTGGTACAATGATTGAAGAGCTATCTGGAAAATTAGGTGAAAAAATTTACATTAAGAAATTTTCGAGAATTGAGGTTGGTACTTAATAATGAGTAGGGTTCTACTAAAACTTTCTGGAGAATCCTTTTCTAATCCTGAAACTAATTTTGGAATTGAACCAAAGGTAATTGAAAGAATCGCTTCTGAGATAACAGCAGCTAATAATGAGAATATTCAAATAGGTGTTGTTGTAGGCGGTGGTAACTTTTTTAGAGGCGTACAAGAATCTGCAAAAAACATGGCACAAGCAAATGCAGATTACATGGGAATGTTAGCAACAGTTATAAATGCTGTTGCTTTAAAAGATGCTTTAGACAAGAACGGTACACAAACGCGAGTCCAATCCGCTATAACCATGACAGCTGTTGCAGAACCTTATATTAGACTTCGAGCAATAAGGCATCTTGAAAAAGGTAGAGTTGTTATTTTTGCAGCAGGTACAGGTAACCCATATTTTACAACTGACACAGCGGCTTCACTTCGAGCAGCAGAAATAGATGCGGATTTAATGCTGAAATCAACCAGAGTTGAAGGTGTTTTCGATAAAGATCCAGAAGTTGAAGAGCAAGCTGAGCTTTATAATGAAATTTCATATAAAGATGTGGTCTCAAGCAAATTAAAAGTTATGGATTTAACTGCAATAACACTATGTGAAGAAAACGAAATGCCCATAAGAGTATTTGATGGTACTAAAGAACAAAATATTTACAAAGCCATTACAGGTGAGAAACTAGGAACTTTAATACAATAATGAGCGAAATACTTATAAAAGATATTGAGCAAAAGATGATTAATTCAATAAATCACTTGGTAGATGAATTTTCAACGATCAGAACCGGCAGAGCAAATCCATCACTAGTCGATAAATTAAATGTAGAATACTACGGAACTAAGACACCACTTCAGCAATTAGCAACTATATCAGTACCAGATCCAAAGCTATTAGTCATACAACCTTTTGACAAAACAGCTCTAGAAGAAATTGAAAAATCAGTTTTAAATGCAGATATTGGATTAAATCCAACAAATGATGGAGAAGTAATTCGTATACCAATACCACCTTTATCAGAAGAAAGAAGAAAAGAACTTGGTAAAGTAGCTTCTAAATCATCAGAAGATGCAAAAGTTTCAATACGATCACACAGAAGATTTGGCATAGATGAAATTTCCAAATTAAAAGATGAAAATTCTGCTGATGAGATAAAAAGATTGGAATCAAAAGTACAAGAGTTAACTGATAAGTATGTAAATAAAATTGATGAATTACTTTTGGTAAAGCAAAATGAATTACTTGAGGTTTAAAAAACTATTTCAATCAGATAATGATGGTACGTTTTGGCCTGGATACATTGAGCTTCCTGATGAAAATGATTCATCTCAGATAAGTAAAGACCAAGAAAATCCTTCATTTTTCTCATCGAATCCAAGAGTTGTGACTGGTTTAGCATTGATAATTATTGTTGCTGCAATGTTTATTAATAAAACTTCAGCACTAATTTTGTTGGTTATCGTTGGTCTTCTTGCTACTAAAGAATGGTTTGATATGTTCGAATATGAAACAATACTTCCTTATCCGTTACTACTATATGCAGCTCTTGCTCCATTGTTTGTGGCATATTTTTTTGGTTTAAACAATTTTCACATTCCATATTTAATTTTTCCTATAGGTGTAATTGTTTACACAGGAACTTTTATAAATTATGGAGTCTATGATAAATTCGGAAGCTCATTTTTGTTTCTTATTTGGTTTGGAACAGGTTTAGCTTCAATTGGCTATTTTTTAAATAATTTTGGGCCATTATTTACTTTTCTTTTATTAATTTCAATATCAATTAATGATGTTGCTGCCTATGAGTTTGGTAGGCGATATGGCAAAAAGAAGCTTTCAGAAAACATATCACCTAACAAAACAGTAGAAGGCTTTGCAGCCGGATTATTTGTTGGATCTATTTTTGTTTTCTTTGTTTTAAATTATTTTTTAACTGTTACCTTAACGCAAAAAATATTAATTTCTATTTTGTTCGTGTTATTTGGAACTTTGGGAGATTTGTTTGAATCAAAAATTAAACGATCTATTGAACTTAAAGATACAAGCACTTTGTTGCCAGGTCATGGTGGTGTATTAGATAGAATTGATTCACAATTATTAAGTTTTCCAATTCTTGTTCTATTCGTTCATTTTTTAGATTTAATCCAATAAGTGTAATAATTAATATATGAATGCTATTTTAACTATTTTATTGCTTACATTGTTTGTGGTACTTCATGAGCTTGGTCATTACATTTCTGCAAGAAGATCAAAAATTGCAGTATCTGAATTTTTTGTTGGTTTTGGCCCAAAACTATTTTCTTTCAAAAGAAACAATACTGAATATGGCTTAAAAGCTATTTTGCTGGGTGGATACGTAAAGATACCAGGAATGGATGAAAACGAACCTGTATCAGACTATAAACATGACGAATTGTTTCATACTGCATCTTGGACTAAAAAGCTTTATATTGCCTCTTCAGGAATATTGGTCAATTTTTTTCTAGCATGGATAATTTTATTTTCTATATTTGCTTTTTATGGGATAGACCAACCAACGCTAGAGGTAGCTACAATTGGAGAATCAATAAGCAATCCAAATGATGATGCTCCATCAAAAAAAGCAGGTTTGATTCCAGGAGATATAATTTATTCATTTAACGGTTCAGAGGTACAGAGTTGGGAAGAGTTAGTTTCAATTATCGAAGTTAATCCAGATAAAAATGTATCGATAGGATATATTCGAAATTCTCAAATGTACTTAACTACAACTACATTAGAGTCAAGACTCTTAAACAATGAACTCTCAGGTTACTTAGGGGTCTCACCTGTTTTAGAAAGACAAACTCTTGGTTTACTACAAGCCATACCTGCAACAACTCTTATAGAAATTGATATGACTAAGGCAGCTATTGAAGGGATTTTTACATTATTTAACCCATCTACTCTTGAAGCTTTACTTGGTACTTATACAGGCGAAGATGTTCCTGATGAAGTAAGACCGTTGAGTCCAATTGGTTTAGCACAAGCTGGAAACCAAATAGCTGAGGGAGGTTATGTAAATTTATTTAGTTTGCTTGCTTTTGTTAATATTTTCTTAGCTGTTTTTAATTCGATACCGTTAGTTCCATTAGATGGTGGAAGAATTGTTTTAGCGTTGTACGAAGGCATTACAGGTAAAAAAATAGAAGATAAAAAATTATATCCAATAGCTGCTCTTGTAATTTTTATCTTTGTATTCTTAGGAATAACAGCATTTTATCTTGATATTACGCAGCCAATAAGATTATGAAATTTAATAGAAGAAAAACACGACAAATTCAAATAGGTAAAGTTGGAATTGGGTCAGATTTTCCTATATCTGTTCAATCTATGACTACAACAAAAACTAAAGATGTTGAATCTACGCTCTCGCAGATTTACGAACTTGCTTCTAATGGTGCTGATATCGTAAGAGTAACTTGTAATGAAGTAGATGCTGCTACAGGGTTGGTTGAAATCACACAAAGAAGCCCGGTTCCAATAGTTGCTGATGTACACTTTCAATACAAACTAGCACTTGCAGCTATTGATGCTGGCGTTAATGGCTTAAGACTTAACCCTGGAAACATTAGAAAAGAACAACAGATTAAGGAAGTGGCCAAAGAAGCTTTGTCAGCAAACATACCAATTAGAATTGGTGTTAATGGCGGGTCTCTTGATAAAGATTTACTCGAGAAATATGGTGATGCTACACCTGAAGCTCTAGTTGAATCTGCTCTAAAAGAATTAAAGTATCTAGAAGATGTTGGTTTTTTCGATATAAAAATTTCCGTTAAACATTCGAACGTACCATTAATGATTGAATCATATAGGCTTTTAGCTGAAAAAGTAGATTACCCTCTGCATCTTGGCGTAACAGAAGCAGGACCACTACCTGGTGGGTTAATTAAGTCAACTGCAGGAATTGGAACCTTATTAAGTGAAGGCATTGGTGACACAATTCGTTACTCTTTAACAACTGATCCAGTTGAAGAAGCTAAAAGTGGAAGAGCTTTATTGGAGTATTTAGGTCTAAGAGAAAGGAACTCTTTAGATTTAATTGCTTGTCCAAGTTGTGGTAGAGCAGAGGTTGATGTTATTAAAGTTGCAGAAGAAGCACAAGATGCATTAAATAATGAAAACATTCCATTACAAGTTGCTGTTATGGGTTGCGTTGTGAATGGTCCTGGTGAAGCTAGATCTGCAGATTTAGGTATTGCAGCTGGCAAAAATAAAGGGCACTTATTTATAAAAGGTGAAGTAGTAAGAGTTGTTAATGAAAAAGAAATGGTCGATGCTTTACTATCAGAGGCAAAATTAATTATTGAACAAGGGATAGATGCAAGGCTAGCTGCTGCAGATAAAAATGCTGCAGAAATCGCACGTAAAGATGCAAACGACCTCATAAATTCTCAGGGAGATATTAACAATTTCTTGGAAAGAAAAAAATCAGTTGTGGAGATATCTTCAAATACTGATATTGAAAATTAAAACCTTTAATATATAGTCATGGTTGAAAAAATTACACCTATGTCAGAAGACTTCAACGAGTGGTACACTGACATAATTCAACAAGCACAATTGGCAGACTATTCTCCTGTAAAAGGAACGATGGTAATAAGACCATATGGCTACTCTCTTTGGGAAGGAGTTCAAGCCTACTTAGATAAAAAATTTAAAGAAACAGGTCATGAGAATGCATATTTCCCACTTTTTATTCCCAACTCCTTTATTCAAAAAGAAGCGGAGCATGTTGAAGGTTTTTCTCCTGAATTAGCTACGGTCACACATGCTGGCGGAAAAGAGCTTGAAGAACCTTTAGTCGTAAGACCAACATCTGAGACAATTATTAACCATATGTTTGCAAAATGGATTAAAAGCCATAGAGATTTACCAATGTTAGTAAACCAGTGGGCAAATGTTGTTAGATGGGAAATGAGAACGCGATTATTCCTAAGAACTTCAGAGTTTCTCTGGCAAGAAGGTCATACCGCACACAAAACTCAAGAAGAAGCAACAAGTGAAGCTTTGCAAATGTTAGACATATATGCTGAATTTGCTGAAAATGCAGCCGGCGTTTCTGTTGTTAAAGGTATCAAGTCTGCTAATGAAAGATTTGCTGGTGCTACTACTACTTATTCGATCGAAGCAATGATGAAAGATAAGAAAGCATTGCAAGCAGGTACATCACATGAGTTGGGACAGAATTTTTCAAAGGCTTTCGAAATTCAATATTCTGATGAAAATAATGAGTTACAACATCCATTTCAAACTAGCTGGGGTGTTAGTACTCGTTTAATAGGAATGATTATTATGGCTCATGGTGATGATAAAGGATTACAACTCCCACCAAAATTAGCACCTACTCAATCAGTACTTATTCCAATAATTCCTAATGAGGATAGTAAATCAGTTGTATTAGAAACTGTTAATAAATTACACGAAGAATTGCGTGAAAGTTATCGAATGAAAATTGATGATAGGGATAATATTTCACCAGGTTTCAAATTCAATGAATGGGAATTAAAAGGAGTACCATTAAGAATTGAAATAGGGCCTAAAGATATAGAAAAAAATTCTGTAGTTTTCTCGAGAAGAGACGGTGTTGATGGCAAGAACTCCATATCAATAAATGAAGTATCTCAGAAATTAAAAGACAATTTAGACGACATTCAATCTAACTTACTAGAGACCTCAAAGAATTTTAGAAAAGACAATACAATCCATGTAGACAGTAAAGCAGAACTAATTGATACTTTGAATTCAACTCCAGGTTTTGTTACATGTTATTGGGATGAAAATACTTCTGATGAGATTGAAATTAAAGATTTAACCAAAGCTACACTCAGATGCTATCTCTTGGAAAATGAAGGTTCTGCCAAAGCTGTAAACAATGAGTCTGTTGAGGGTAAAAAGGCAATTTTTTCTAAAGCATATTAAAAAAGGCTTTAAATAAACTCCAATGTTTGTTACAATTACTTAGAGACAATTTAACTATGTATAGTGGGTTTCAAGCCCGCTTTTTTTATGAATGGAGGTTTATATGGTTTCTGAAAAAGAAATCTTAGAGGCTTTCGATCTATATCTAAGTGAAGAAAATCTTGAACTTTATGACCTAAATATTGTAGATTATCCTTCTATTTCAAGAGTTGAAGTTTATATAGTTAGTGATAATGAAATTGACATTGATTTAACTTCAAGATTAAATAAACAATTTCAAAGACTTCTCGAAAATATGGGTATTGAAAAAGGTTCATATGAAATGATTGTTTCAAGTCCAGGGATTGAAAGAAAACTAAAAACAAACAGGCATTTTGAATTAGCTCTGGGTGAATTAGTAAAAATTAAATTATTTGAACCTATAGAAGATGAATATGTATTAGAAGGTTATATAGAATCGTCTAACGAACAAGACATCAAATTAATTGTTAACTCAGTAGAGGTAGTAATCAATTTTTCTAATATTAAAAGTGCAAAAATTGAATTTAAGCAATTTAAAGAAAAAGTAAAAGGATAAAAATGAAATTAGGTAATGAGAGCAAACAAGCAATAGAGGCATTAGCACTAGAAAAAGGTGTAGCTGTTGAAAGCATGTATGAAGCATTAGTTTCAGCATTTAGGTCAGCTTATATGAGAATACCTGGAGCAGCTGAAGAAGCTCGAGTTACATTAAATCCAGATTCAGGAGAAGTTCTTATTTATGCACAAGAATTAGACAATGAAGGAAATGTCATTGAAGAGTGGAAAGTTGAGTTAGATGAAGACGAGTTTGGGAGAATTGCCGCACAATCCTTTAAGCAAATGATGACAACAAAAATTAGAGATGCAAAACGAGCTACAGTCCTTGATGCTTATATTGGAAGAGAAGGAGAACTTGTCACTGGTATAGTAACTCAATTTGATCCAAGATTTAATCAGACAATACTCGATCTTCAAGATGCTGAAGCAGTAATACCTGCTGGTGAAAGGGTGCCCTTCGAGAGACTTGAAAGAGGCAATAGGGTCAAAGCACTGATCACAGAGGTAAGAGAAGATGCTAAAGGAGTACCTATCATTGTTAGTAGGAGTAGAGCAGAATTTGTTCAAAGAATGCTTGAACTGGAAGTTCCTGAATTGACAGATGGAACAGTTGAATTAAGAGCAATTGCTAGAGAACCAGGTAGTCGAACAAAAATTGCTGTATTTTCTAATGATCCAAATGTTGATCCTAAAGGAGCTTGTGTGGGATCAAGAGGTAATAGAGTTAGACAAATTGTAAACGAGTTAAGAGGAGAGAAACTTGATGTTGTTGAATGGAGAGAAGATAAAGTTCGATTTATAAAGGAAGCATTAGGTCCAGCAGATATTGATGAAGTTGAAATTGATGAAGATTTAAAGTCAGCGAGAGTTGTTGTCAAAGACAGCCAACTTTCACTTGCTATTGGTAAAGAAGGCCAGAATGCAAGATTAGCTGCAAAATTAACGGGTTATAAAATTGACATAGAAGGCTTAGGAGATTCACCCCAAGAAGACATAGAGGAAACAGAAGAAGCTAAAAACGAGGAAGAGTAAATGGCAAAAAAGCGAATTCATCAAATCGCCAAGGAGTTGGATATTGCTTCAGCAGATGTACTTTTTCATGCAAAAGAGTTAGGTTTTGAGGTTAAAACAGCATCATCTGGTTTAACTGAGGAAGAAGAGGAACTACTTAAGTTAGCTTTATTACCAGAAGATGAACCTGAGTCTGAGTCTGAAGTTGTCCAAGAACAAGAAGAGACAATTCAGGATGCGCCAAAAACAGAAGTTGAAGAAGTTCCTGAAGATGATGTTCAAATTATAGAGATTTCTAGGAATTCATCCCCAGAAAAAATTAGTTCTCTTATAGATGTTGATGCTACGCAAATTGTCGGTGATTTGATGGGATTGGGAATTATGAAAGCTATTGATACACCATTAGAAGATAGCGATATAGAAAAGCTTTTTGAAAAATACAATCTTATTCCTGATTTAATAGATGAAATAACAATTTCAAGAGAAGATATTATTGAATTTCAAGAATTTGAAGATGATCCAGATAAATTAAATTTAAGAGCGCCAATAATTACTGTTATGGGTCATGTTGACCATGGAAAAACTAGCTTATTGGATTATATAAGAAATGAAAAAGTTGCAGACGGTGAAGCAGGAGGTATTACACAGCACGTAGGTGCTTACAAAGTAGACGTAGGAGAATCAGGAATAACTTTTATTGATACACCTGGTCACGAAGCATTTACACAAATGAGAGCTAGAGGAGCAAACGTTACGGATATAGTTGTCTTGGTTGTTGCTGCAGATGATGGAGTAATGCCACAAACAATTGAAGCAATTAACCACTCAAAAGCTGCAAACGTACCAATAGTTGTTGCCATAAATAAGTGTGACCTACCTGAGGCCAATCCGTCAATGATTAAAGCTGAGCTTACAAAATATGAAGTAATTTCTGAAGATTTAGGTGGAGACACTCCTGTAGTTGAAGTATCTGCACTTAAAGGTGATGGAGTTGATGATCTGCTTGAAACACTTGCACTTGTAGCAGAAATAGAAGAACTAAAAGCAAATTTTAATACAAATGCTTCTGGGTATATTGTTGAATCACGAATGGAAGTTGGTAGAGGAAATGTAGCTACAGTCATAGTCACAAGAGGCACTCTAAAACAGGGTGATTTTCTTTATGCTGGACAAGCATTCTGCAGAGTGAAATCAATGTTTGATCACAATAATAAAACAGTAAAGTCTATAGAGCCGGGATCTCCAATAGATATTATAGGATGGGATGAATCACCAACTGCTGGTGACCAATTTGTTGCTGTTAAAAATCAAAAAGATGCCAAGGCAAAAGCTGAAGAAAACAAAACTAAATTAAAAGAACATGACAACTCATCATTTTCAGTTGAGACTCGAGTTAGCGATATGATGAAGCTCTTACAGGAAGGTGAGTTAAATACAGTAAATGTAATATTAAAAGCTGACACTAATGGTTCAGTTGAAGCTATTAAAGATGGTATAAACAAGTTAGCAACTGATGATGTAAACATCCAAGTTGTTCATTCAGCTGTAGGGGGAATTGTTTTATCCGACGTAGATTTAGCTAGTGCTACAGAGTCTTTAATTATTGGTTTTAATGTAAGACCTGATAGTCAGGCCAGGAATATGGCTCAAAGTAAGGGAATAGACGTAAGAACGTACAATATCATTTATGAATTGTTAGATGATATCGCTGAAGCAGTACTTGGCCAAATGACTATTAAAACTGAAGAAGCAATTATCGGAATGGTTGATGTTAAAACTACTTTCCGTGCTCCGAAAGTTGGCGTGGTTGCCGGTTCAATAGTTTCTGAAGGTAAAGTAGAACTTGATGCAAAAGCACGCTTGCTTAGAGATGGTGTTGTTATATATGAAGGAACCATAGTCTCACTTAGAAGGTTTAAAGACAATGTTGAAGTTGTCAACGAAGGTCTTGAATGTGGTATTGGTTTATCTGATTATAAAGATATAAAAGAAGGCGATACAATTGAGATACTTGGAGAAGTAGAAGTCTAGAAGCAAACAATGAGTAATCAAACACGTGGTGGAAGAATAAACAGAATCAATCCTCTCATTCAAAAAATCATTTCAAGTGCACTCTTAAGAAGTTCTGATCCAATACTTAATAAAGCAACAATCACACATGTTTCAACATCTCCAGATCTTAAGAAATCAATGGTTTTTGTTTCTACATTAGATGGAAATGAAGGATCATTAAAAAATTCACTCGAAAAAAATAGAATAAAGATTCAGAAAGTATTGGGAAGAGAAATGACAACAAGAAATGTTCCTAAAATTATTTTTGAAGTAGATAATACATTTAATAATGTACAAAGAATAAACGAACTAATTGATAGGACTAAAGACAATGAGTAATCTTTTTAAAGATTTAAAAAATTCTTCTAACTTAATTACAGGTCATATCAATCCTGATGGTGATGCTTTAGGTTCTGCTTTAGCATTCAAATTGATACTTGATAGTAAGGGAGTAGAATCAGACGTTTCTTTTGATATGAAAGGTAATGTGCCTTCTAATTTAAATCATTTACCTATTGATTTAATTCTTGATAGTCCAAAAAAAAATTATGAAAACGTTTATGTTTTTGATTGTGGAAACTCAGAAAGGCTTGGGGATTTAGAAGAGATAGCATTAAATTCTGCGAGAGTCATTGTAGTAGATCATCACATCAATCCATCTTTTGGTGATATTCAAGTTATTGACTCTAATGCTGCTAGCACTACACAAGTACTGTTCAGAGAAATTCTGTCTGCAAAGATAGCTATTGATAAGAATATAGCTAACTGTCTTATGACTGGATTAATTACAGATACAGGTAGATTTCAATATTCAAATACAGACAATGAAGTATTTGAAATTGCCTCAAAACTAATGTTAAGTGGTGCTGAACTTACCAGTATTAGTGATAATATTTACGGGTCTATTCCATTGAATGCAATAAAGCTACAAAGTGAAGTGTTAAACAGGATTGAATTATATGAAGATGAAGAATTGGTTGTATCGTATGTTTTACAAGAAGATTATCAAAATTACAATATTGATTCCTCTGAAACAGACTTTTTAATTGACTCTATTAGATTGGTAAAAGAATCAAATATAGCTTTATTACTAAAAGAACAGCAAGATAAATCATTTAAAGGGAGTTTAAGGTCTCGCAATGAATTAGATGTTCAACAGATTGCTTCTTTATTTGGTGGTGGAGGACACAAAGCAGCTTCTGGATTTTCTACAAATTTAAGTATGGAAGAAATAAAAAATAAAGTAAAGAATGCAATTAATTCACAAATCTAACTTTTATTTACTAGTCAAACCAAAAACATGGACCTCTCAGGATCTGTGTACCAAATTAAAAAAAAATTTTAAATTTAAAAAAGTAGGCCATTCAGGCACCCTAGATCCAAACGCTGACGGTTTAATGCTTCTTGCTACCAATGGTTATACAAAATTATTTGATTACATAAGCAACACAAATAAAACATATAAAGTAATTGCAATGCTGGGCTACTCTTCTCCAACTCTTGACGTAGACTCAGAAATTACAAAACATGATGATATAAATGCACACCAGCTACAGACTCAAATACAAGAATTTCTTACCAATTTGGTTGGTGAGTCTACCCAGACTCCACCAATTTATTCAGCAATAAAAGTAAAAGGGAAACGATTATACAAATATGCACGTCAAAATCAAGATGTAGAAATCCCTGATAGAACAATATTTGTTGAAAGTACTGAATTGTTAGAAGTAAATGAAAATAAAGTTACTTTTGAGATAACAGTAAGTAAGGGAACATATATCAGAAGTATTGTTCAACAATTAGGTGAATACGTAAATACTCATGCAATAGTAGAAACTCTCACAAGAACAGCTATTGGTAGTTTAAATATTAATCATAAAAGTCTAAATACAAATGTTGAATCATTAAATCATAATTCAACAATAATGTCATTAGATTGGGCAGAGGTTATAAATTTACCCAAAATTGATCTAGATGTTGAAATGATTGAAACAATAAGGAATGGTCAACTTCTACCTAGAAATATGTTTTCAAATGAAGAAAATTATATAATATCTATCGAGAACAATATTGTGGCAATTTATAAACCTTTTAATGAGAAATATTACAAACCAGANAAAGTACTCGTATGAGAATATATGAAAATTTTACTTCCGACAATTATATTGATGATGATATTCCAGCTGTGTGTATCGGTGGATTTGATGGGGTACATTTAGGTCATCAGGAACTATTAAAATATACAAAAGAATCAAGTAATTTATTTCAAATAGTTACTTTTGATACACTTCCAAAAAAATACTTCAATAATGAACATATGNTACTTACAACCAATAATNAGAAGATTGAATTATTNAAAAAATTTGAACCTAGTAATTTAGTNTTTATTAATTTTGAACATGTAATGAAGTTTTCACCTAAAACTTTTTGCGAGATGTTACAAAAAAATATGAAAGCTAAAAATATTTATGTAGGTAATGATTTTAAATTTGGTGCAAACCGTGAGGGTGACGTAGATTACTTAATCAAATATTTTGGGGAAGATTCTGTACATACTATTGAAGATTATGAGCACAACAATGAAAAAATATCTTCAACCTTAATTAAGTCATTTTTGAGTGAAGGTTTTGTTGAACAGGCTAATGAAGCTTTGGGTTATGAATATTCATTAAGCGGTACCATTATCAAAGGTGATCAAAGAGGTTCTCAGATTGGATTTCCTACTGCAAATTTGAACATTGATAAGAATATTCAAATACCTAAAAATGGGGTATACAAAGTAGACGTGCTCTTAAATCGCAATCTTTATCAAGGAATTATGAATATTGGATATAAACCTACTGTATCTGAAGGTGCCAAGCAAAGTTTAGAAGTACATATTTTTGATTTTAATGACGATATTTACGGTGCTGATTTAACTGTACATTTTAAAAAATTTATAAGAGATGAAATAAAATTCTCAAGTATTGATGAATTAGCTCAACAAATATCAAAAGATATTGAAGATATTAATAAAAATTAAATAATCTCACATTAGATATAGCAGCTACTATTATTATCTCGAATGAAAACAAAGC
>FUFK010039363.1_pt1 | contig 59793 bp, 52 predicted proteins | sample 1021851 | NCBI WGS metagenome assembly FUFK01 (sample SAMEA51879418, study PRJEB19060) | metagenome
CACTACTCAGCGGTCTGTTCTGCCAAGCGGTGATGTCCTCTAATATGTTATCGGTGACTCTTGAGACAAGAGAGCTTGAGATGTCGACGTCGTAGAGCTCTTTAATGCTCTCTACGATCTCAGTGGTGGTTTGACCTTTGGCGTATGAGCGAGGATCAGCAAGTGTCTGGGAGACACTTGCCCGAAGCACAAGACGTAAGGCTAAGCCTGTAGTGAAATATGATTTTATCATCAAGACCTGAAATACGGGTTTGGTGCTTACTGACAAGTACAGGCTCAAAGCTACTGTCGCGGTCTCTTGGGGTGGAGATCTCAAGCTCGCCTGTGTCGCTACGGACTCTCTTTTTAGTGTGCCCATTGCGCTTATTAGGCCTGTCTGCCTTTTCATGCTTGGGGTATCCAAGATGCTCTTCCATTTCTGCTTCTAGGGCAGTGTCGATGAAGGACTGCATGAGCTGCTTTTGAAAGTCTTTGATGTCATCAAAGCTTTTCTTGCTCACTCATCGCGCGGCCAGTTTCTTGATGTCAGTTTGCTTAGTCATTGCTTATTCTCCGGTTAGTGGATTATAAGCAGTTACACAAAGTTTGGGAAACTCTCATGGAAGAATTGCCTTTTGAGTTTGAAGCAATGTACAATGATAAGATTAACCCGTTAGGTCAGGTGGCCTAACTTAAATAAAAAGTCTCCGACAAACCCGGTACGGTTCAGATGATGCGTTCTACTACATGGATTACAGTCTTGGTTGGATTGTTCATGTTCCAAAGCTTTTGGAATGTGGCGGCGGCCTTTTGTGTCCATGAACAACAGCCTCAATCACAGCAGAGTTATCATTTTGGTCATCACCAAAATACCTTGTGTGCCAGCGATAGTCGTCAACACGATCATAATGGACAGTCAGAAAACATAAAAACATTCAGTAGCGATTTAGAAATCGGTGAAGATCATCAAGATCATCTACCATCGATGATGCATTTGATTGTACAAAATGAAAAAGTAGATGTGTTTCATCCAAGCTCTGAAGTTAAAGTGAATCCACAATTTCATTGGAAAAACAGCTATCAGGCTCCTGACCTGTTTCAACAAAGCCCACCTCCCGAATTTTCCCCGCTCATGGTGGGGTAGCCTAAAACATTCCCACCACTTTTATTATTTAAATAAGTGGGAAAAATCATGTCTTCACAATCAATTATACTCTTGCGTCATAGCTTGGTTGCTTGTATATGTGCAGCGGCTATGCAATATAGCTATGCTGAAAACGTTACCAGCTTTGAATCCGCTTTAGCAAAAGTACAAAGTTACCAGACTCAAGACAAGCCGTGGCAACAAGTTCAGCAAATATCTGAATTGAATATTCAGCAAAGTCGGTTATGGCAGAATCCAAGTATAAGTTTAGAACAGTCTGGCTTTGGCTCAGGTCAAGAACAGGAATTCAATGTTGGCGTTAGTCAACCTCTAGATCTATTTGGTCAGCGTAAGCTGAACCGGGTGATTGCCAATACCTCGAATCAACAAATCCAATTGCAACAGCAATTATGGAAGGCACAAAGCCAACTGATTGTTAAATTTGCATGGTCGCAATTTGCACTTGCTGAGGTTGAGCAGTCTGCTTATTCAGTACAGTTAAAAACAAGTAAAGTCAATCTGGACAGTGCCCAGAAACTCTATCAGGCAGGCAGTATTGCCCTGGTTGATTTTGAGCGTGCCCAAATTGAAGCGCTAGAAATCCAACGACTTTATGAGCAAGCGATGCTGAATAAACAAGCTGCCGGTCGTCAGCTGTCTAATTTGTGGGGGGGAGAAACATCTTCACATCTTCAATTGAATAAAACCGCTATCCCTTGGCCAGAGCAAAGTCTCCAAACTGTGCAACGGTATATTGCTGAAGGGTGGCTAGAAAAACTCTATGCCTTGAACATTCAGCAATCGGATCATCAAATTGAAAATTTAAGAATTCAGGCACGTCCCAATCCGACTTTAAATGTAGGCATGAAACGTAGCAAAACCCCTAATGAAAGCAACGATACGACTTTAGTAATCGGCGTGGCTATTCCACTGAATATTTTCAATCGCCAGCAATATGCGATCCCGATGGTCCAGCAACAGCAAATATTGCTGAACCAACAGCAGCAGCGTGAGCTGAAGCAACAAATACTCGATATTGCCAACAGCATGCATCAGCTCAAAGGTTTACGTAGCCAGTTCGATGCCACAACAGCACAAGTTACTTTGGCGACCAAAGTTCAGAGCCGTACTTTACTAGGGTTTCAGGCAGGGAAACTGTCCATTACCGACGTTCAGCAAGCAACCACCCAACTGCAGAATCTTCGATTGGGTCAATTACAAACTCTACGTCAAGCTTGGCAAACTGCCCTAGCAGCTGAGGCACTCAGTATTGGCACAAGTTATGAAGAAATTAGCCGTTCGGATGCCTATACACAACTGAATAAAAAGGCAGTCGAAGCATCGCAAAATTTAATCAATGGGGGAGCACGATAAAATGAACGCCAAGCAAAACGGAAAAATATCCCAGTCTCTCATGATTGCAATTTTGATTCTGATTACGGTCTTGGTCAGTCTGGCTATTTGGTTAAGTTCAAAAAAAACTGAATCTGAGGGGCGTGGTTATGATGAGGGAAATGCCGAATATTCTGATGAAGATAGTTCTGAAGAAGGACATGCTGAAGAAGGCGAAATACAACTGACCAGCCAACAAATGGTTGAACAAGGTTTAAAAGTTGCTGTTGCATCCACAGGATTGGTTGAAAAGCTGACAACCCTGCCAGGTAAATTGGTGGTGAATACCGATCAACAAGCGCATATATCGCCTAAATTTAGTGGTTATGTCGAGCAGATCAATGTGGCTTTAGGACAGAGCGTGCAAAAAGGACAAACGCTGGCTGTACTAACCGTGCCTGAACTGATCGACCAACAGGCAAATCTGCGTATGGCACAGGTGAATCTGGATTTGGCCCGTAAAGATTACCAGCGCGAACAGCAACTCTGGTCACAGGGGGTTTCTGCCAAACAGGATTACCAGCGTGCCGAAAATGCCTACCGTCAAGCGCAGATTACTGTCCAGTCCTCACAAGCACGTTTAAATGCATTAGGTGCAAGTGGCAATAACAATGGGCGTTTTCTGATTAAAGCACCGATCTCTGGGGTGATCAGTCAAAAAGATATTGTGGTCGGTGAAAATGTGCAACTGGCTAATCAGCTCTTTGTCATTGAACAGCTGAAAGATTTATGGCTTGAGTTTAATTTGCCGAATCAATTCTCAGGTCAACTGCAAGCCGGGCAAAAAATTGACTTTAAAGTGAATGATTCAGATCAAAGCTATAAAGCTACTGTACAAAGCTTAACCTCTCAGGCAGATGTACAAACAGGGCGTCTGGTGGTGCGCGCAAAACTCGATGCGCAAGCTACTGAGTTGCGTTCTAATGTGTTAGTGAGAGTGTTGATTCCGGAAGCTACAGCAAAATCAGCCCTTCGGATTCAAAAGTCTGCGCTGCAAAGTATTGAAGGTGAAGACAGTATTTTCATCGTAGATTCAGAACAAAAAGGTCAAGTCCACTTAAAAGCACAGAAAGTGCAATTGGGGCAGGCTTCAAGTGATGGACAATGGCTTGAAGTGATTTCTGGGCTGACTGAAGGGCAGAAGTATATCGCTCAAGGCAGTTTCTTGTTGAAATCTGAATTAGAAAAAGACGAGGCAGGCCATGGACATTAATTCTGATCTACCAAAACCAGAAGGTTTATTCGAACGAATCATTCAGTTTTCCATACAAAATGCGATTTGGGTGTTGCTCTTTGTCTGTACCTGGATTGCGGTCGGGGTGTATAGCTATCAGAAACTCCCGATTGATGCTGTACCCGATATTACCAATACCCAAGTCCAGATTAATACTCAAGCCAAGGGTTTTACTGCGCTTGAAGTCGAACAGCTGATTACCTATCCCATTGAAAATGCCATGGCTGGCATTCCGGATCTGGAGCTTACCCGTTCCATATCCCGTTATGGACTCTCTCAAGTCACCATTATCTTTAAAGATGGGACTGATATTTATTGGGCCCGTCAGCAGATTAACCAACGGACACAGGAGGCGCAATCTGAGTTGCCTGCACAAATCGCACCGACGATGTCCCCCGTTTCTACGGGTCTCGGTGAGATTTATCAATGGGTACTGAAGGCAGATCCGAATGCGAAAAAGCCGGATGGAACTGCATACACGCCGATGGATTTGCGTGAGATTCAGGACTGGATTGTGCGTCCTCAACTGCAACGTGTTAAGGGAGTTGCAGAGGTCAACAGTATTGGTGGTTTTGAAAAAACCTATGTGGTCTCTCCCGATTTAAACCGGATGCAGCAACTGAATATCTCATTAGAACAACTGCAACAGGCTTTAGCGCAAAATAATGAGAACCGAGGTGCAGGTTATATTGAAGACAATGGTCAGCAACTGACGGTACGTGTACCGGGTGCATTCAATGGGCTTTCTGATATTGAGAACACCATGCTGGGTAGCCCAAATGGCAGCCCAATTCGGGTTGGTGATATTGCGCAAGTCTCTATTGGGCATGATTTAAGAACCGGTGGGGCAACCTATAACGGCAAAGAAACCGTTTTAGGGGTTGTCATGATGGCGATGGGTGGAAATAGCCAGACTGTTTCTAAAGCTGTGGATGCCAAGCTTCAAGATATTCAGAATAGTTTGCCTAAAGGGGTAGTGATTGAAACGGTGTACGACCGTACTATCTTGGTTGAGAAGGCGATTAAAACCGTTCAGAAAAACTTGGTAGAGGGAGCAATCCTGGTCATCATCATTCTGTTCCTGTTTTTAGGGAATATCCGTGCTGCCTTGATTACTGCCTGTGTCATTCCACTCTCTATGCTGTTTACCTTAACCGGGATGGCACAGCAAAATATCAGTGCCAATCTGATGAGTTTAGGTGCACTCGATTTCGGCATCATTGTCGATGGTGCTGTGGTGATTGTCGAAAACTGTATCCGGCGTTTAGCCCATACACAGCAACTGTTAAAACGACCTCTCACACAAAGTGAACGCTTTAAGGAAGTTTTTCTGGCTGCCCGCCAAGCACGTCGTCCTCTTATTTTTGGTCAGCTTATTATTTTGGTGGTGTATTTGCCGATTTTTGCTTTAAGTGGTGTGGAAGCAAAAATGTTCCATCCGATGGCATTGGCAGTGGTACTCGCCCTTGTTGCAGCCATTATTTTATCGATCACCTTTGTGCCTGCTGCTGTGGCATTGTGGGTCAAAGGCGATATTCAAGAAAAAGAAAGTCGTTGGATGTTATGGCTAAAAGCTAAATATCAGCAAACTCTTGATATTTCGTATCAATACAAAGCAGTTGTGCTGACTTTTGCACTGTGTTTATTAGTGATTACGGGATTTATCAGTACCAAACTCGGCAGTGAATTTGCACCACAGCTCAGTGAAGGAGACTTTGCGATACAACAGTTACGTTCACCAAGTACAGGCTTAGAAGAGTCTTTACGTATTCAGGAGAATACTGAAAAACTTCTTTTAAAGAGTTTCCCTGAAATTAAGGCAGTATTTGCCAGAACGGGTACAGCCGAGGTTGCAACAGATGTCATGCCACCCAATATTTCAGATGGCTATATCATGTTAAAGCCTCGTTCAGAATGGCCAAATCCTAAAGAAAGTTTAGATGAATTACGTGGCCGTATGGTGACGTATTTAGCCACGATTCCAGGCAATAATAGTGAATTTTCACAACCGATTGAACTCCGATTTAATGAATTGATCTCAGGTGTGCGTAGTGATGTTGGTGTGAAAATCTTCGGTGATGATATGAATGTCCTCAATACTGAGGCGACTAAAATCTCCAAAATCATTCAGCAAATATCGGGTAGCAGTGCCGTGAAAGTTGAGCAGACCTCAGGTTTGCCATTACTGAATGTCGAGGTAAATAAAACTTTGGCTGCACAATATGGTTTGAGTGTGCGTTCAATTCAAGACCTTGTGGCAACCAGTATTGGTGGACAAAGCGTGGGAGAGATTTTAGAAGGCGATCGTCGTTTTGATTTTGTTATCCGTCTTGGAGAGCAAGACCGTAGTGTCGCATCTGTTTCCCAGTTACCTATTCAGCTTCCAAATGGTGGCAGTATTTTATTGTCGGATGTCGCGCAAGTCTCGACCATTGAAGGAATCAACCAAGTCAGTCGAGAAAATGGTAAACGCCGAGTTGTGGTTACAACGAATGTTGAAGGGCGTGATTTAGGGTCTTTTGTTTCTGATGTACAGACACAGCTCAAAGCATACACTTTGCCAAGTGGTTATTGGATAGAATATGGCGGTCAGTTTGAAAATTTGGCTTCAGCCAAAGCACGGATGCAAATCGTGATTCCACTGGCTTTAATCACTATCTTTATTTTACTGATGGCGGTCTTTCACAATGTCAAAGAAAGTCTATTGGTCTTTACCGGGATACCCTTTGCCTTGACCGGTGGTGTGCTGTTCCTTTGGCTAAGGGATATTCCATTATCGATGTCAGCTGGAATTGGCTTTATTGCCTTATCTGGTGTTGCAGTCCTCAATGGACTGGTAATGCTGACCTTTATTAAGGAATTAAGGGACAAATATCCAGTGCATAAAGCCGTGTGGCAAGGGGCTATTTTGCGCTTAAGACCAGTGTTGATGACAGCTTGTGTGGCTTCACTGGGTTTTGTACCAATGGCGCTGGCAACCGGAACAGGGGCTGAGGTTCAACGGCCACTGGCAACCGTAGTGATTGGCGGGATTATCTCTTCAACATTACTAACTTTGGTGCTGTTACCCGTGCTTTATCGTTGGATAAATGAAAAAAAAGTTTCTTAATCCAATAGATTAGTCGATTTACAGCAGAGATATTGGCTGTTATCCAATATCTCTGCTCATCATAAATAGAATAAGGAAAATATTTTATGTCAGAACATCATGATCATAGCCATGCGGTTGTTACTGAAGAAAATAGTAAGAAGTTAATGGTTGCCTTAGGTTTAACGACTACTTTTTTAATAGTAGAAGTTGTCGCTGCTTTTATTACCCAAAGTTTGGCTTTGTTATCTGATGCAGCTCATATGTTTACTGATGCAGCCGCTTTAGCTATTGCTCTTGCCGCTATCAAAATTGGTAAAAAAGCCGCAGATGATAAAAGAACTTTTGGCTATCAGCGATTTGAAATTTTAGCGGCTCTGTTTAATGCGGTGATGCTTTTTGTGGTAGCAATATATATTGTATATGAAGCTTATCAACGTTTTACGAATCCTGCTGAAATTCAAAGTGTTGGAATGATGATTGTCGCGGTTGGTGGTTTGGTCATAAATTTGATTTCAATGAAAATCCTTTCTGCTAGTGCTGAAGGAAGTCTAAATATAAAAGGTGCATATTTAGAAGTTCTTAGTGATGCTCTAGGATCGATAGGCGTGATTATCGGAGGAATAGTTATTTATTTTACCCAGTGGATGTGGGTTGATACCGTAATCGCTGTGTTAATTGGCTTCTGGGTCTTACCTCGAACTTGGATTTTATTAAAACAAAGTATTAATATTCTGCTTGAAGGAGTTCCTGATGAGATTGATATTGAGTCGTTAAGAAATGATTTATTGAAGCTAGAGGGCGTTGAAGGGATTCATCAGTTGAAAGTCTGGGCTATATCCTCAAGAAATATTCATTTAACTGCTCATTTGGTTGCTCCGAATAGCAATACAGATCAACTCTATCAAAAGGCCTTAGAAGTTCTAAAACATAATCATAATATTACTGAAATTACGTTACAAATAGAAAATACGAAATGTAAGGCACTGTTGCAAATAGAGATTTGAGTCGATGATGTTCCCTTTAAAAAGTACTTAGAGACCGAAAACCCTGTTGATTAGACACACTTCACCCTGAGGCTGACCATAATAAAATGACGATGCTTGTCCTTTACGTAGTGCACGCATGACTTCAATACCTTTAATTGTGGCATAAGCCGTCTTCATAGATTTGAATCCTAATGTGGCCCTGATGATCCGCTTTAACTTACCATGATCACATTCAATGACATTATTTTTATACTTAATCTGCCTGTGCTCAATATCTACTGGACATTTTCCTTCTCGCTTTAATCGTGATAAGGCATGGCCATAGGTCGCTGCTTTATCTGTATTGATGACCCGTGGAATTTGCCATTTTTTCACCGTATTGAAGATCTTTCCTAGAAAACTATAGGCTGATTTACTGTTCCGTCTAGCGGAAAGGTAAAAGTCAATCGTATGACCCCGTTGATCAACTGCACGATACAGGTAAGTCCATCGCCCCTTCACTTTGATATAAGTCTCATCCATATGCCATGAATGTAAATCTGTAGGATTACGCCAATACCAGCGTAAACGTTTTTCTATTTCAGGAGCATAACGTTGAACCCAACGGTAAATAGTCGTGTGATCAACATTCACACCCCGTTCGGCCAGCATTTCCTGCAGTTCACGATAGCTAATGCCATATTTACAATACCAGCGCACAGCCCAAAGAATGATTTCGCCCTGAAAATGCCGACCATGGAAAGGATTCATATGCTGCATCAGCTTTGGTCGCGCCAAGATAGCGCCTGATTCGTTTTCGACATAGAAGGCAGCAATTTTGTGGCCATGATCGTTGGCAAATGCTATGAGCTCGCTTTTGGCACGCTTAGCATCTTGTTCTTTGGTAGACGCTCGTAGATACGCTCTAATAAACATAAACACCTAAAATAGTCTGTTATAAGTGGTTCCATTATACCAGTCTGTTTTAAGTGGTCTGTTAATAGGTTTGAAGGGTGAAATAGGTGGTTCCCTTAGGGTATACTCATGTAGAACTGCATGTAATAACACTAATTTGGACTTTGATAATGAAAAAGGATAAACCATACATTGTTGTGGTTTAATATTGTTGTAACAACGGTAACTTTACTTATTTAATAGAAGAAAAAACAAAATCAATTAGCGATGTTTAAACTGGTATTCATTGATGGTCACTTTAATTAGATATAAAGTAAGTAAACAAAAAGTCAGTAAGGTAATTGATAACGTGTCTAAACGAACCATAAGTATGTTGGCTAAAGAACTGAGTGTAAATGTCGAAACAATTCGCTTTTATGAACGCAAAGGCTTAATTAAACAACCACCAAAGCCTATGCAGGGCTATAGACATTACCCGAAAGAAACGGTAAATAGAATACATTTTATCAAGCGTTCTCAAGAATTAGGTTTTACGCTAAATGAGATTGAAGGGTTACTTGCGTTAAACGATAGTCCATGTAGTAAAGTACAAGAATTAGCTAATAAAAAACTGATCGCAGTACAAAAAAAGATGGCTGACTTGTTGTTGTTAGAACACGCTTTGGAAGAACATTTAGGACAATGCCGTCATAATGATGGAGACCATCCCGAATTCTGTGTAACTGCCGTTTAGATTAAATGCTTGCTGATACGGTCATCAAACATAATCATAAAGCGATTTAAAGCAGACGTCCAGTTACGGATGGGCATCGACCACNTTNNNGANGCCTGCTGGGTTGCCAGATATACTACCTTGAATGCTGCCTGATCAGAGGGAAACACCTTACGTTTATTCACCGCTGTCCGAATCACGCTGTTTAAAGACTCAATAGCATTGGTGGTATAGATGGCTTTTCTGATGTCTTTCGGATACTCAAAGAACACCGTTAAGCCCTCCCAGTTATTACGCCAAGACTTGATGACATGTGGGTACTTATCGCCCCACACCTCATCAAAGTGTTCAAGATTGGCCTCTGCTATCTCAAGCGTATCAGCGCCGTAGATGGCTTTTAAATCAGCCGCTATTGCCTTCTTATCTGCCCAAGGTACAAACTTCATCGAATAGCGCACCATATGCACAATNCANAGCTGAACCTGAGCGTTGGGGTAAACGGTATTGATGGCATCAGGGAAGCCCTTTAAACCATCGACACAGGCAATGAGGATATCTTGTAGCCCGCGGTTTTGTAGCTCAGTGAGAACACCCAGCCAGAACTTAGCGCCTTCATTCTCTGAGAGCCACATACCAAGCAGCTCTTTTTTACCATCAAGAGCAACGCCTAAGGCCAGATAGATAGCTTTGTTGATGATCTGCTTGTCCTGACGAACTTTGACGACAATGCAGTCTAAGTAGACGATAGGATAGACGCTGCTCAGTGGCCGGTTCTGCCAAGCGGTGATGTCATCCAAGATGTTGTCAGTGACTCTGGAAACCAAGCTGCTTGAGATGTCGACGTCGTAGATGTCCTTGATGGTTTCGACAATCTCAGTAGTGGTTTGACCTTTGGCGTATGAGCGAGGATCAGCAAGTGTCTGGGAGACACTTGCCCGAAGCGCAAGACGTAAGGCTATGCCTGTAGTGAAATATGATTTTGTCATCAAGACCTGAAATACGGGTTTGATGCTTACGCACTAACGCAGGTTCAAAGTCACCATTACGGTCTCTTGGGGTGGAGATCTCAAGCTCGCCTGTGTCGCTACGGACTCTCTTTTTAGTGTGCCCATTGCGCTTATTAGGCCTGTCTGCCTTTTCATGCTTGGGGTANCCAAGATGCTCTTCCATTTCTGCTTCTANGGCAGTNTCGATNAAGGANTGCATGAGCTGCTTTTGAAAGTCTTTGATGTCATCGAAGCTTTTCATGCTGCTGGCCATTTGCTCAGCCAGTTTCTTGATGTCAGATTGGTTAGTCATTGCTTATTCTCCTGTTAGTGGATTATAAGCAGTTACACAAAGTTTGGGAAACTCTCAGTCCTTGTCCTAATCCGAGCCTTCTATCTGGGCTGATAGCCGCAGCAGCATTAGAAAAGCGAATGACGGCATCATGAATGCCTGCTTTAGCATATAACCCTTGAGCGTATTCTTTAGGGATGTTATCTAATATCTCGAACTTAGCCTTTAGACCGCAGTAGCTTTTTGCATGGACGGCGCGGGTATGGTGATTGATGTTGTTTAATTCTTTGCTTTTTTTGACATAGAGACGGATATCTTCAGTGATTATATCAATGACCTTATTATCTTCATCGCTCAAGGTGATGTATTTNGGGTCGTATTTGACAAANTTAGGTTTAAACAATTTTTTTAACATTATTAGCTCTCTTGTATTGATATTCTAGAATTCGAATTCTTAAATATTCTATAAAAGTTTGCTAATAATTATTTATGATAAATAGGGGTAATGTGTAAGTGAAGCCATATTAATTTTTTTTTAGAATTCTAGGGCGTGTTGAACATTCGACCATGGCACTGACAGCGACTATTTTTTAGGCGATTCGATGTTAAAAATAATAAGTTTAGTCATTCTAAGCGCTTATTTTTAACGATGAAGCGGCAAAAAAGAGTCCTGTCCCTGTTGTTGTCGTGAGGGCTGATGCTAAAATTGCCCCATACTGCGTTACAAATCTCGCTAAGGCATCTGCATTATCGTCGCTTTGTGCCTTGTCTGGAACAATTTTAGCGATCAGCAGTGCCTATTTGCGAATGTTCAACACGCCCTAGAATAACTCTCCAGTCTCCATCTCTTCCTCAAAGTCAAACCCTAACTGCTTACCTTTACGCTGACGCATTTGTTCAATACGCTGCTTACGCCCTACGATTAGCCTTAATACTTCACGGCGCTGTTCGGTGCTCATGCTTAGCCATAATTGACGCTCAGTACGACTGCGCAAGCAGCCAAAACAATAGCCTTTCTTATTACTGGTACAAACGCCTATACAAGGATTATCAATGTCAAACAGTTCAATCTGCTCATTCATGACCTCTCCTTGTCGCAATTTTACTTTGGTTAAAGTAGATATTTAAATAAAGCATTCGTAATCGTTCAAATTGACTATACATCAGCGTTTTTAGCACTATTAACGTTATATCACTGGTGTTATGCTCGTTATTATTCAATTTTTACAGTATAACCAATTATAAAGATGAGATTGCATATGAATATTGTGTACGTCCATGGCTTAGATAGCGATGCCAACTCTAATAAAGGCTTGTTATTAGAGCAATATTGCCAAGAGAATTATCCAAATAGCAAAGTCTATCGTCCAGATTTAAACCAGTCTCCTGAACAGGTATTTAGCTATTTAACAAAGCTAGTCGACGAGCTCAGTCAAGATGCCAAAACGGTATTGATCGGTAGCTCATTGGGAGGCTACTTTTCAACCTTAGTCAGTAATCGTACTGGCTGCGGCGCATTATTATTAAACCCTAGCACTCAGCCGCATGTCACTTTGCAGCGTTTTAATGATGATAATAGTAACGAAATACTTTATACGACTTCTGGTGGTTGGGCGATCACTAAGAACCATTTACAGTGGTTTGCTGATCATCCATTATCATCTATCGTTAACCCTAAAAAAGTGGCTGCGCTCATTAAAGAGGGTGATGAATTGCTCAATGCCAGTCTTTCAGCCAAATTCTATAGTGAACAAGGTGCTAGAGTTATTTTGCAAGAAGGCGGTGATCATCGGTTTAGTGATTTTAGGGAGCATTTACCAGAGGTTATGAGGTTAGTGCAGCAGCTATATAGTCGAACCACTATTAAAGTGTTACAGCGTTAGACTCGTTTAGCCTACTACTGTAGTACTTGCACTCGTCTGCCTTGTACCACTTTTAATATTGATTGACTATAGAGCGAGCCTAGTAGCTTAGGTGATAAGCGGTGTAAGAGGGTTCAAAAAGTAGCGTCAAGCGTTTAAACGTAAGCCCTAGAACTAGACGACATTATCTGACGTAAGCCACTGATGATTGACGTAAAGCGCNCTGTTTTTGGTTATAATGGTCAGATAGAAACCGTTATATGTGAATAATAAAGGAAAGCATTTGTGAGTCAATATAATGCACAATCGTTAGAAGTTTTAGAAGGATTAGAGCCAGTACGCCGTCGCCCCGGTATGTATACTGATACCACACGCCCCAATCATTTGGCACAAGAGGTCATTGATAACTCTGTCGATGAAGCGTTAGCCGGATATGCTAAAACTATCAAAGTACAGCTTCATGAAGATGGCTCACTGTCGGTGGAAGATGATGGGCGCGGCATGCCAACCGATATTCACCCTGAGTTTGGCCAGTCGGGTATCGAGCTGATTTTGACGCGCCTGCATGCCGGTGGTAAATTCTCAACCTCTAACTATCAAGTGTCAGGCGGTCTGCATGGCGTTGGTATCTCTGTCGTCAATGCGCTATCAACTCGCGTTGAGGTTACGGTCTGGCGTGATGGTACGCAGTTCGATATGGCACTAGAGAATGGTGCACCAGTGACGCCTTTGACCGAATCGGTCAGCTCCAATAAACGTAAACGCGGTACGCGAGTGCGCTTTTGGGTCGATGGCAGTTTTTTTGACACGCCTAAGTTCAGTGTTAAGCAGCTCAAGCACAACCTAAAGGCCAAAGCAGTACTGTCAGCGGGTTTGACTATCGAATTTACCGATAATATAAACGATGAAAAAGTCGTTTGGCAGTTTACTGATGGTGTCGTTGAGTATCTTGCTGAGCAGCTCGATGGTCTTGAGACGCTACCTGATGTGCCTTTTTACTATAATCATGATGCCGCGGAAGGTGAGCGCGCAGGGATTACCTTTGCGTTATCTTGGTTACCTGAAGGCGGTAATCCGGTGCAAGAGAGTTATGTCAACTTAATTCCCACGGCGCAAGGCGGCACGCACGTTAATGGACTACGTACAGGTATTTTGGAGGCACTGCGTGAGTTCTGTGACATCCACAATCTATTGCCGCGTAACGTTAAATTAACTGGCGAAGACGTTTGGGATGGCATCAACTATATCTTGTCACTCAGATTCTCTGAGCCGCAGTTTTCAGGGCAGACCAAAGAGCGTTTATCAAGCCGTGAGGCCGCAGGCGCTGTACAGGCACTGGCCAAAGATGCGTTTAGTCTTTGGCTCAATCAGCATGCCGATATAGGGGCGCAAATTGCAGAGCTGGCGATCAATAAAGCCGGTCGTCGCCTTAAGTCCGCCAAAAAAGTAGCACGTAAAAAAATTACGCAAGGTCCAGCACTGCCGGGTAAGCTTGCAGACTGCCGCGGTGATCTACGCGACGGTGCTGAGCTGTTTTTAGTAGAAGGGGATTCGGCAGGTGGTAGTGCCAAGCAGGCGCGTGATCGTCATTATCAAGCGATATTGCCGCTGCGTGGTAAAATTCTCAATACTTGGGAAGTGTCGTCCGATACCGTNTTATCAAGCCAAGAGATTCACGATATTGCCATTGCCATCGGTGTCGATCCGGCNTCTGATGACCTATCTGAGCTGCGCTATGACAAGATCTGTATTTTAGCCGATGCNGACTCTGATGGTCTGCATATTGCTACCCTCATTTGTGCGTTGTTCGTCAAACACTTTCCAGCCTTAGTTGATGCCGGTCACCTGTTTGTGGCGATGCCGCCTTTGTATCGAGTTGACATTGGTAAAGAGGTGCATTACGCGCTAGATGAAGGCGAGCTTGAGCATATCTTAGCCAATGTCCCTGGCAATAAAAAAGCGCAAATCACTCGCTTCAAGGGCTTAGGCGAGATGAGCGCAGAGCAACTGCGTGAGACGACAATGAACCGCGATACTCGCCGACTGGTGCAGTTAGACATGGACGATATGATGCTGACCAATAGCATTATGGATATGCTGCTGGCCAAAAAACGTGCTGCTGACCGTAAGTCATGGCTTGAGAATAAAGGTAACTTAGCCNATATTGCGTTATAGAGTTACAAGGCTGTTAAACGATTCTTACAAAGGGATAAGCGTTAAGCGTTATCCCTTTTTTATGACCAAAATCTAGTCAAGCTATACAGATAAAGCAAAAGATAAATAATAAGTTAGTCCGCTCAGGTTAATGCTATGATGGGGTATTCTCATTGTGTAGTGCTATTATGTCCTCAANCTCAAAAACCAGTCCCACTGCTAAACCTACTGCGAACAGACGCTCTAAAGTATTGCCTGAGCTTAATAAAAAAGATCTGGGCAACTTAATCCCTAAGCGCGGCGGTAAACTGACTCCTAAAATAGGTCGTATGCTAATGAAGTCGGCGGGCTGGAAGACCGTAGGCTCTATCCCTAATATCTCACAAGCGGTGGTCTTGGCTGTCCCTCATACCTCCAACATCGACGGGATATATGCGCTACCTTGCTTGTTTGCGCTGGATCTCAAAATCAGTATCATGGGCAAGCATACGCTGTTCAAAATACCAGTGCTGGCGCAGCTCATACGCTGGCTTGGTATCATACCTATTAATCGCGAAGCCAAAGGCTCAGTGCTACAAGCGAGTATCGATAAGTTTAAAAATAATAAGACTTTGTTTTTGGGTTTGGCGCCTGAAGGCACGCGCAAATATACTGACAGCTGGAAAACAGGGTTTTATTACTTGGCAGTAGGGGCGAATGTACCTATCTTGCCAGTAGCGTTAGATTATAATACTAAAGAAGTGCGCTTTTTGGAGACGGTTTACCCGACGGGTGATATCGAAGAGGATTTGCCAAAGATTTATGCGCAGTACGGCGGGGTAATGCCTTATCATCCTGAGCGACTCTCACAGCCGCTACAAGATGTCAATCGAGCCTTTAAAGGGTAATATACTAGTAAAGGGTAATAGTACTAGTAGAGGATAGTGAGTTTAGAAATTAGGCTGACCGTTCGAAGCGCTCACGCCGCCATCGACAGGCAAATTGACGCCCGTAATCATCGCCGCATCTTCGCTGGCTAAAAAGGTAATAGCAGCGGCGATATCTTCAGGAGTCACAAAGCGTCCTAGAGGGCAGCGTGCTAAAAATTTATCGACCTTTTCTTGATCTTCTCGCATGTCTTTGGTCATNCTGGTCTTAGTCGCNGTAGGGTTGACCGCATTNACNCGCACACCATCAGGGCCATGATCCATCGCTAACGTACGTGTCAAGTTGGTGACGCCTGCTTTGGCGGCGTTGTAAGCGGCCATGTTCCAATCACCGCCGATACCTGAGAGCGAGGAGACATTGACGATATTGCCTTGCGTCTTGATGAGATGCGGCATTGCAGCCTGACAGACATAAAAAGTACCATTTAAATTGACATCAATAGCTGCGCGCCAATCCTCACCAGATAAGTCCGTTATTTTGCCTTCCATACCTTTGCCCGCATTATTGACGACGATATCGAGCTTCTCAAACCTCTCAATCACTCGTTTTACCATTTCTTGTACTTGGCTTTGTACGCTAATATCACAGGTGATGGTCATGTAGTTGTCGGTATGAATCCAGGTTTTGTCATGTGGAAACAGTTTTGCGGTCTCCTCTAAAGTCTCAGAGGTGCGTCCCACTAGTACCACAGTCGCGCCTTCATTAGCGAAACGCAGAGCAGTGGCGCGTCCCATACCTGAGCCGGCTCCAGTGACNATGACGNTTTTTTCTTTGAAACGTTTCATAATATCTAATCCCTGTTATGATATAAATTTTAGATAAGTTTTTTAGTAGTGATTTCGAGTATGGATAGTGATAAATCTACCATAGCCTTATCGACTTGTCATAACAAGCCATGGTTATAAAAAGATACCAAATCATCTTCTTTGCTAGGTTTGATTTTACGATAACCCGCTCGAAGTAAATCGATTGATAAACCACTTGATTGCCAAGAGCACTAGAAAAAAAGGCCTTTGCTTTGACACCACCGAACCCTACATCTGAGCCGCATAATCAGTCAACACAGTGGCTAGAGAGCTACCTGCAAGCCCCCAAATCGCCAGACGATAAACAAAATATCCATGATGAGAAGTCCACAATGCAGCAGCTCTATCAGCTACCTTTAGGGCAACTTAGAGTGCTGAGAGTAACGGCAGCACCTTCTGTAAGCGATACTAAGACTACTATAAGTGCTACGCGCTCAGCGGCTATAAAGTTTGGCTTAAGATGGAAAAAGGCGTTATCGAAACAAGATGAAGCTCAGCAAATAGCCAGCGCTTATGTACTGATAGTAGAGATCAAACCTACTGTCAATAGCGACACTTCGATCGACCATCAGCACCGTAGTCATAATCATAATCATAATCATAATGCATCGTCTATGAGTATGAGCTTTGCTACAAAGGAGGTTATAGAGCAGCAAAGCGCGGATGCTAAAGCATCTGGAGTAGTGCTACAGGTCTTTGGCCGGCAAGACTGGCTGCAAATCTTAGCCACTCTGCAGACGCCAAATGAGCTGTGGCGACTATTGGACTATCATAAAGCCGCACTGCAAAAAGCTTTTGTAAATGCTNAGNCAAGCTTTGCATCTGAGCAGACTTTGCTTAGCCAGTTTATGGCTAGTCCAGCTATCTACACACAAGCGCTTACTATCGATAATGCTTTAATAAAGTATGGTATTCANGATGAGCCGAATAGTAGGTTAGTGGCTATGAGTCTGGCGCAAAGAAACAAAGCAGCGACTACCAAGCGCTTTTATGAGCAGATGAGGCAAGCGTCCATCTTATGGTATCAGCTCAGCGCGCAGATGCTCTCAGAGTCGTCATCAGCTGGGCAGTTGCCATTTTGGCAACGCCAGTTGTTAGCAGAGTCATTGTTTTCGCGCTATGAGCTGATCCGCACCCTCTATCAGCATCCAAGTCGCAGCATGGAACAGCAGCAGACCGGTTATGTGGTACATCAGCACTCTTATGAGAATTTAGGCCAGCATTATGTGCTGATATTTTATGGTCAACAATCAGGCGGTAAACAAAGCCGCGAAGCTCTCGCGCCCAATTTGGCTACAATAGCTAAAGATGTCTCGACACGGCTGCCTATCGCCGAGCTACACCATGTTATTGTGCTAGGTATAGAGTTTATAGTAGAGGCGGCAGATACCTTTATTGATATTGACCTGTTTATTCAGCCAGTCACCGCAATGAGTGAAAAAGAGCGGCAACTGACTCGGCAGCTACAACGGCTCCATAACCAGCAGCAGCGTACTCAAAAAAGCGATGCGACAGACGATAAGTCCGATGTCGATAAAAGCAAAAAACCGCTACCTACTATGCATCTTAGTCTCAATATTCCCGCTAGCAAAAAGCAGTCATAGCGCCAAAAAGCTTAGCAGCTATACCTGCCTTTTATCTCCACGCATAAAAAAAGACAGCCTAAGCTGTCTTTTGTTTTATCGTTATCAATACATGTCTAGCAAAGCTTATTTATAGCAAAGCTTACTTATTGGTATCGTCAGCAAGACCGCTACCCGGTAAGATTTCATTATCATTACCAGTGTTCAGCTCAGAGTCCGTATCTCCTCTAGCAGGCACGATATTGACAGTGTCAGTATCAAGATTGCTAGTATCTACGGTATCTGTACGCAAGTCTTCTGTTGCAACGCTTGGCGCAGCTGGCGTGCTTGTAGCAGTAGGCGTGTTATCGCGAACCGACTCTTGAACCTTTTCTTGCGTTGATTTGCTTGGCTCTACAGCTGATTTAGCTTTGGCTTCGTCACGCTCTTTGTCCATTTTGTCTTGCATCTTACGTAACAAACGAGCGGCTGCTTCTTGACCACCAAGACCGAATGATAGAGCAAAGGCTACGGCTACCGCGCCTAAAGTCAGACCAAAGGCTAGGTTAACAATAGAGTCAGCAATACCCATTGCTTTTAGACCCATAGCAAGTACTAAGCCCATGATCAATACACGTACGATATTGGCTAAGAACTGTGAACCTTGTTCTGAGCGCTCAACCACACCAGCGATGATGTTAGCAAGCCAAAAGCCGATGAATAGAATAATCGCGCCTAGGATGATGTTGGCACCAAAAGCGATAAACATCGTGATAATCGCTGAGATAGGCTCAAAACCTAATAGGTCAGCGGCTGCAACTGCAGCAAATAGCATCGCAAAGAAGACGATAGCATAGCCTACGACATCAGAGACTCTCTTCTCACCCATCATCTCTTGTAGACCGACTTTAGCAGGTAAGCGGTTGACTTCTGTGTTCTCAAGCAAGCCTTTGATGATGTTTGCAACCATACGTACGACATAGTAAGTCACAATCAAGATAGCAGCGGCCATAAAGATATTNGGCAGAGCTTCCATGATTTTATTGAGCATATTAGTCGCAGGACGAGCGATAACTTCGATTTTTAGTGCGTTTAAAGCGGCGATAATCGTTGGGATAATCACTACTAAAAAGGCTAAAGACCCTGCAATATTAGGCAAGCTGTTCTCTTCGCTAAGACCGGCTTTAGAAGCAAGCTCTTGAACGTTAAAAGTAGATACAAGGTTAGTTACGATGCCGCGTACCACTTTGGCAATGATATAACCAACAACAAAGACNACACCTGCAATAATGATGTTCGGAAGGAAGCTAAAGATTTTGTCGACCATATTGGTTAAAGGCGCAAATAAACCATCAAGCTCTAATTGACCTAGTACTATAGTTAGGACAATAAGTAAGATGAACCAATAAACCATATCAGCAATAGTGCTGCTCATAGGTTTAACGCCTGCTTGCGCGCTCAAACGCTCATCCATTGTCGTCTTGGATAGTGCAGTATTAAGCGCTGTACGGGCCACAGTAGCCACAACCCAGCCAATAATACCAATAGCNATGGCGGCAATAAGATTAGGAATAAAGGACAACACTTGACCCACCATGTTGGCAAATGGTGCTGAGATAGAGTTTAAGTTAAGTGTGTTTAGAGCCGCTGAAATAGCGATGATAAAGATAAACCAAAAAACGATCTTGGATATAATACCTTCCAAGTCGTAGGATTTACCCGTAGAAGAGTCCATACGTTGATTCAAATTTACTTTGGCCAATACATTGCGCACTAAAGCGGCAACACCTAAAGCCACTAACCAGCCAATAATAAAAATCAAGATAGCCCCAATGATAGAGCCAATCGGCCCACCAAGATAACCATTAAAAGATGTAAACATTGGATTCATCTTATCCTCCTTTAATAATCATGCCTTGATAATGAATAAATTGTGAACATTCACTAAAAGATGACATCATTATTTATAAATAGTATTTTAATAAAATTATTTAATTATAAANCTGCAATATAGAGCAGATGATTATGAGAATGGCAGTCCATTGCACAATAAAAGCTCTGTTATTAAGCGTTAACCTTAAACTGCTATTGTAACTGATAATTTCTATACCAACTGACAACCTGATAGAAGGTCCTTAGAAGAGATAAACAGAGAGGAGCTAAACCATCTAAGCTATTTTGGTAATCTAATGATTGATATAGAAAATANGACTCTTCGTTACATATTCTTTAATCTGGTTAAGCTTAGCTGATATGATGTTTGGTTTAAAGACATAATGCTTTACTTAACGCTATAGTTGTGTGATAACTTGTTATCATGANTANAATNGTTAACAAAAAATGTACACNTGTAGATTAAATATTATCTTAAAGCTGATAGCAGACGTAGTTACGAAAACCAAGATTTGTTATGATGACGAACCAATAACTTATTATCACNNCCTTAACCTTGAGAGTATTTTATGAAAAAAATCACTACCTTTACGATNGGTACGCTAGCTGGCGCCATGCTACTAGTAACNGGCTGTAGTACCAATAACGGCAATCAAGATACGTCAGCTGCAAGCGTAGCTGTGACTGAGCAAAGCTCACAAACCCAAAAAGTGGGCTATAGCTTGGGCTATATGATGGCAGAAGGTAATAAAGAGGCGGTTGCAGATCTTGACTTAGATACCTTTGAGCTAGGTTTCCGTGACGGTTACCAAGGTAAAGACTCTGCTTTGACCGAGGAGCAGATGCAGCAAGTATTGATGGATTACCAAAAAGAGCAAGAAGAGAAGTTCGTCAGTGATATGCAAGAAAAAGCCGCTGAGAACACTGCAATAGGCGAAGCGTTTCTAGCCGAAAATGCAACCAAAGAAGGCGTGAAAACGACTGATTCAGGTCTGCAATATAAAGTGCTGACTGCAGGTACAGGCGAATCACCAAAAGCGACTGATATTGTCGAAGTCAACTACGAAGGTAAGCTGATTGATGGTACGGTGTTTGATAGCTCATATGAGCGCGGCGAGCCTATCGAGTTTCCGTTGAATCAAGTGATCGCTGGCTGGACCGAAGGCCTACAGCTAATGAAAGAAGGCGGTAAGTATGAGTTTTATATTCCAGCTGACTTAGCTTATGGCGAAGCGGGTAATCAGGGCATTGAACCTAATAGTACTTTGATCTTTACTGTTGAGCTACTATCAGTAAAATAATCAGCTCTGTGACTGGTTTTATGGCTAATAAATTTTAGTCTTAATCATCGTAGCAGAAATAATGGTAATAAAAAAAGCTCNCATTATTATGAGAGCTTTTTTATGTCGCCAAAATATTATTTACAACTTTATTTATAATATCTTTTGGAAGACTTTGGAGTTGCGGCCGTTATTGTACTGCTCACGGCGCGCCTCAGGAAGATCACTACTGTCGACCTCAGCGAAGCCTTGCTCAACGAACCAATGCGCGGTACGCGTTGTTAAGACAAATAACTTATGCACTCCGTGGCTGCGCGCCTGCTGCTCTAAAAAGGCCAATAAATCCGCACCGCGGCTACCGCTACGATAATCAGGGTGGATAGCGACACAGGCAACTTCCGCTGAGCTCTCATCTATAGGATTCAGGGCGGCACAACCTAAAATCATCCCATCACGCTCGATGACACTATAGTTGTCAATCTCTTGTTCGATACGTTCGCGCGAGCGAGCCACTAAGATGCCTTGTTCTTCAAGCGGCGTTAATAGCTCGATCAAACCGACCACATCATCGATATTGGCTCGGCGAATCTCTTCGTAAGGGTCATGGCTGATTAGCGTGCCTGAACCATCGCGTGTAAACAGCTCTTCTAGCAGCGCGCCGTCTTTGGCATAAGAGATAATATGAGTACGATGCACGCCTTGACGGCAAGCATCGCTAGCACAGTGGAGGAAATAATTGATCTCATGGTTGATATTGCGCTCACGTAAAAAGCGATCGACTTCGTTTGGAATCATCTCATGTAGCGGACGACCATTATCCTCAATATCCGCCTCTTCCCCTAAGAAGATCAGCTTATCAGCATTCAGAGCGACAGCAGCGCTAAGCGCCACGTCTTCTGCCAACAGATTAAAGACTTCACCAGTAGCAGAGTAGCCCATAGAGCCCAAAATGACGATGTGATTGTGCAGTAAGTTATTCTTTATGGCATCGATATCTATTGAGCGCACCTCACCGGTCATCTGATAATCGACGCCATCGCGGATACCATAAGGGCGCGCGGTGACAAAGTTACCAGAAACAGCATCAATGCGCGAGCCATACATTGGTGAGTTGGCAAGGCCCATTGATAGCTGTGCTTCAATCTGCAGACGTATCGCGCCTACTGCTTGCAGAATACTGGGCATCGCTTCTCGCGGCGTTAACCGGATATCTTTATGCAGTGGCGAGGTGATATTGACTTCTTTTAGATTGGTTTCAATTTGTGGCCGCGCTCCATGCACCAAGACAAGCTTTATACCTAAGCTATGCAACAAAGCAAAGTCATGTATCAAGGTGCTGAAATTAGGATGCTTGACCGCCTCACCGCCAAACATGATGACGAAAGTCTTGCCTCGATGGGTGTTGATATAAGGGGCAGAGTTACGGAACCAATGGACGTATTCAGGGTTTATCTGTGGCATGGCGCTAGTAGTCATAATGGGAGCAATAATAGTCGAAATAAAAGGTGGGAGGTAACAGAGGAATACCTGTCGCTAAAGAATTACCATAGCAAAAAACACCGTTATGAGCTATCTTTTTATTTCAGCGGGTTGTGTCAATTTACGACAGAATGCGCTAATCTTTAATTGCTTACAATAACGACTGTGAGGCTCTATGCCATTAGGCAAGCTTCTTGACGATTTATAGTTATNGATATACATAACCNNAACACGGGGCTNAGTGTANCNNNAATNGCTTTTTGCTATGCTAAGTCCTATTGTTTTCTAAGTGTTTAGTGGCGATAATAAATAAAAATGATAGAAACCACTCGCTCTTAGCTTATTAACCCCTAAACGAATTAGCTTTTTATTAAATGCCAGACAGATGCCAAGCGATATCAAATCAAGCGAAATCATATAGTGGCATCATATAGTGGCATCATTACCATACTGACAACCGCCTTTACGGATATATTAACTAGGGATAATCAAAATCATGAAAACCAATCACCTTGCTGTCAAACGCATTACCGCTTTTACTCAGTACCGCTTATCTCACGCTGTCGCAGGCCTGCTAGTTGGCGTGCTAATGGCTACACAAGCCTCTGCAATGCTGCCTACGCCTGAGCAAACTATTGATAACTCAGCAATGGTACAAACAACTGCCAATAATACGCGTTCAACGATGCAAAACGTCAATAGTAAGGTTACCGCCTCATTAATCAGCGTAGATGCTAATGGTCAAGAAGTATTGGTGCCAGTGACTGCGGATACGCGTTTGCAGTCGGGCAATGTTTTGGAATATCACGGTTATTTTACCAATACCAATGCCGATCGTGTACGCCGGATGACGGTCACGCTGAGCATCCCTGAACAGGTTGAGTTACTACGTACAGTCTCTCCTGACTTTCCTTATGGCAGTGCTGATGGTACTAGCTTTGCGCGTATGCCATTACGTAGTAGAGTCGATAACCAATTGCAAGAAGTACCCCTGAAATACTACAAAGCCATACGTTGGGATTTAGAAGGGATTGGTCTCAATGAGACGGTAGCAGTAAAATATCGTGCGCGAGTAAAATAAAGCCAATTTTAATGTTTTTTAGCCTATAAGTTTTTAGCCTATAGTTTGTCAGCCATTAAAAAAGCACTGCAATTTATGATTGTGGTGCTTTTTTAGTGGCCGTTATTTTGAAAAACCAATAAGTGCTCTTCGTTAATAGAGTCAGTGTCATAAGACTTTCATATTCATACGCTACGATAGCGGATCACGCTATGAATCATAGTAATCAACTATTAATGAATAAGGACACGGCTAATGTATAGCACCAACCAACGCCAAATCACTGTTAATAATGACTCGATTAAAAGTGACCTCATCAATAATAAATGCCAGAACAATAGCCTAATGGGTCAAACGTTATTGAATAAAATAAGCCGAGCGGGCATGGCGGTGATGATACCAATGGTATTGATAGCGGGATTAACTGGGTGTAATAACGATGACGACAGTAACAATGGTTTAGGCGCCGTTCAAGACCCCATTAACAGCGTATATTCTCAGGTTGCTTTTGTCCCTACTGGCAGCTACGTTCATGGCGGCTTTGATGAATCAGCAGCCGAAATTACGGCCTTTCATCCCGCGTCTCAACGTGCTTTTGTGGTCAATGCGCAAAATAAAAAAGTTGATGTGCTCGATCTAAAAGATATTCATAACCCTGTGTTAGTACAGTCGCTCGATGTCGCAGATATTGGTAGCACTGTGAATAGTGTCGCCGTTCATGGCGATATCGTCGCTTTGGCAGTGCAAGCCAATGTTAAGACCGATAATGGTTACGTCGTGTTGTATGACGCCAATACTTTGGTGCGCATCAATAGTATTGCGGTGGGTGCCCTACCAGATATGGTGGCTTTTAGTCCGGATGGCAAGACGCTATTAGTGGCCAATGAAGGTGAACCTGATGATGAGTATCAAGTTGATCCTGAAGGGTCTGTGAGTATCATTAATATCGTCGATGTTAATCGTCCTATCGTCAAAAAAGCAACATTTGAGGCTTACAATTCACAAAAGCAACGCTTAATAGATTCTGGCGTGCGTATTTTTGGTCAAAAAGCCGATGGCACGATGAGTTCAGTTAGCGAGGATTTAGAGCCGGAATATATAGCAGTGGCCAAAGACGGTAAGACGGCTTATGTCAGCTTGCAAGAGAATAATGCTATTGCCATCATCGATATTGCTAGTGCAACCGTAACCGACATCAAGGCGCTCGGTGCCAAAGATCACTTACAAGTCGGTAATGAGCTGGATGTCAGTAATAAAGATAATGCTATTAATATCACAACCTGGCCGATTATGGGTATGTATATGCCAGATGCCATTGACACTTATTCTATCGGTGACAAGACTTACATCGTGACTGCCAACGAAGGCGACGCTCGTGAATGGGGTGACTTTAGTGACGTGATTAATTTTAAAGACGTCCAAGTTGATACCACCAAATACACTCCTTTTGCTTGTCATGAACTCGACTGTAGCGATGAAAAAGCACTGGGTAAATTAGACTTCTCATCGGTAATGGGCGACGCTAATAATGATGGTATCTATGAGACTCTATATAGCTTTGGCGCCCGCTCATTTAGTATTTGGGATACTGATAATATGAGTACGCCTATTTATGACAGTGGCAGCTTAATGGCAAAATACACTGCGGATAAATATCCTGATAACTTTAACGCCAGTAACGATAAAAATAGCTTCGATAATCGTAGCGACAATAAGGGCGTGGAACCGGAAGGCGTCACGATTGGTCAAGTGGGTTCTCAAACCATAGCTTTTGTAGGGCTTGAGCGTATTTCTAGTGTCATGGCATTTGATGTGACCGACCCTATGAACGTCAAATTGCTCGGAGAGATTAATACGCGCAGCTTTGACGATGCCAAATTGGAGATAGCTAAAAATGGCACCGCTGCAGCTAATGCCGATGGTGACTTGGGTCCTGAAGGCTTAACCTTTATCTCTGCCACAGACTCGCCATCAGGAAAGCCGCTATTATTAGTTGGCTTTGAAGTCAGCGGCACCTCAAGAGTGTTTGAATTAGACTTTACTGAATAAAGCTTTAGCCGTTATCTTTTTGATGGGCTGTCAGTCATAAAAACTATCATTTAAACAAATCCCCATAAATTAATAATTTATGGGGATTTTTTATGTTGGTAATAATTCAAATATATTTTTAAAGCGTGGCGTATTTACTTTTCGTTTTGTCTTTAATTAATTGCTTAATCGCGTTAATTTGCGGGGTAGTGGCTTGCGTACCGGCAGTAATTAAAGCTTGGCGCTGGCTAGTATCTAATGAGCTGATATGACCAACATTAGGAATAATAACAATGTCAGCGCGTTGACGTTCATCGCGCATCATCGAACCTTGTGTAGTATTGGTGCCAGAAACATTAGAGGAGACAGTCGCTTCGAGCAATCCCCAAAAGCTACTTAATGAGTTTAAGCGGGGTAAAGTCGCATTATTTTTTATCTTAGACGGTTCGGTAACATCAACCGCAATAATAATATCAGCGCCCAAATCACGCGCACTATCGACAGGCACAAGGCTCACTACGCCACCATCAATGTATTTTTTTCCGACCTTTTCAGGGATGCGCGGCGCAATAAACACATTGGGGACACTACAGGAGGCTTGTACCATTAGGCCAACATTACCAGTAGTAAACACGGTCTTTTTTAAAGTGTTTTTTTCCGTTGCAATCGCTGCAAAGCGAATAGGGAAATCTTCGATCGACTGTCCACCTACGTGAGTATTGATGAAATTNTTCAGCTTAATGCCTTCTACAAAACCTTGGTTCGATAAAGTAAAGTCAGTCAAGGCGCTATCGGGCGTGGTTAATGCCAATCGTTCTAACGCCTTTGGGGTCATACCGCTTGCATAAAGACTTCCGACTAAGCTACCCACACTCGTGCCCACGACCCATGTGGGCGTGATACCGTTTGCTTCTAGCGCTTTTATGACCCCAACGTGAGCAAAGCCTTTGGCACCGCCGCCACCTAAGACTAACGCTACGCTTGGTGAAGTATCGACGGATGAGGGGGTTGGCGCAGTGGGGGTCATACTACTGCAAGCATTGAGCGTCAAACCAAGTATCAAAGATAGACTAGCTCGTTTTATGTTTAGACCGATATTTTTAACAGACGTTATCGTTGAGGGCAGCGGTTTTGTGTCGCTGCGACAGGGATAAGAGGGGTGCGGTGCAAGCATAACTATACCTTTATTGAAGCGATGGTATTGAAGCAGTGTGCTACTAAGGAGGAAGTAGCGCTATGACGATAAATAGCTTAGCATATTAAAGCATCTTGTCAGTTATAATGATAAGACACAGACGAACTTTAAGTGACTTTTGGATTATACAGCCCCTAGACTGGCTGATATATATAGTTAGGATTTTTGATGCCCACATCGATACAAGCAATGACCCATCCCATCAATAACGAACCAGCATCCGCGCTCGATATGCCCGTTTCTGCATTAGCAGGCGTGGGGCCAAAAGTTGCTGAGCAATTGGCGCAGTTAGGTATCGCGCGTATCTTTGATCTGTTACTGCATTTGCCAAGAGACTACGAAGACCGCAGTCGCCAAGTCGCTATCAGTGACGTGTCCCACGGACAAGCGGCGCTCATTACCGGCCGAGTCGTGCATATCGATAATAAACGCGGCGGCATGACCGTCATCATCGATGATGGCACCGGAACGGTAGGCCTACGTTTTTTTAAAGTCTATCGGGGACTGGCACAAACGATGAGTTTAGGGACTCGGTTGCAGCTGTTCGGTGAGGTCAAAGTCAGCCGTTATGGTAAGCAAATTCATCATCCTGAATATCAGATTATCACCGATGGGGCGCCGGTCACTGATATCGGCCTGCAGCCTATCTATCCGACGGTAAAGGGCTTGCACCAAAACAAGCTACGCACTTTGATTAAGCTGGCATTGCAAACGGTGCGTAGTCAAGGCCTACCGATGACGCTGTTTACTAACGCTGATTTTGCGGTTGTCAGTGATTTACCGTTAGCGCCGTTTGAACCTAGCAAAGCTATTGAGCAAGATGTTGAGGATATCTTCTCAACGCTTGCTCGCAGCGTGCCAGATAATAGTAGTGTGAGTAAAGCTGAGCCTGCACCTTATAATCACTCAGAAGCGTACCATCCCGCTGCTGTCACTACTGACAATAGACAGCATGATAACGTCTATAATTTATCGATATTTGAAGCGTTAGTACTACTGCATACACCGCCGACTTATACCGATGCCGACCAACAATATAAGCTGCTGACTCAGCTAACCGCGCGTACGCATGCCGCTTGTCAGCGTTTGATTATAGAGGAGTTGACCGCGCATCAGCTCAGTCTCTTGTATCGCCGTCAACAGTTGCATCAGTATAAAGCGCCAAGATGTACGGCTCACAGTGCGCTGACTGATCAGCTGTTTGCCGCCTTGCCTTTTGAATTAACTGGCGCGCAGCAAAGGGTGATGAAAGATATCACTAGCGATATGGCGACTTCTATCCCGATGCTCAGGCTAGTGCAGGGCGATGTCGGTGCCGGTAAGACTTTAGTAGCGGCAGGGGCGGCAGGCTACGCGCTTGATAGTGGCTGGCAGGTTGCTGTGATGGCGCCGACGGAGATCTTAGCTGAGCAGCATTTGCTCAATTTTAGACAGTGGTTTGAGCCATTAGGTATCGAGGTGGGCTGGCTTGCGGGTAAGCAAACGGCCAAGCAGCGCCGTGAAGCCTTGGCAGCGGTGGCGGAAAACAGCGTACAAATCGTCGTTGGTACTCATGCGCTGTTTCAAGATACGGTTGAGTTTGCNAAGTTAGGGTTAGTAATTATCGATGAGCAGCATCGTTTTGGCGTTGAGCAGCGCATGGCTTTGACCAACAAAGGCGTCGCCGGTAGCACCCCGCATCAGCTGATTATGACTGCAACGCCGATTCCGCGGACGCTGGCGATGAGTGTTTATGGCGATATGGATACTTCTATCATCGATGAGCTACCGCCTGGACGCACACCGATTACGACGGTGACCATTGACCGCAATCGCCGTGATGAAGTGATCGAACGTATCGCGGCTAATTGCGCTCAGGGCAGACAAGCTTATTGGGTCTGCTCACTGGTCGAAGAGTCTAGCGTCTTAGATGCACAAGCGGCTGAGGCGACTTATGAGGACTTAAACGAGCGCTTAGATATTCGCATCGGTCTGGTACATGGAAAAATGAAGGGCGTTGATAAGCAAGCCATTATGCAGGAGTTTAAGGCTGGGAAGCTGGATTTATTGATCGCGACGACAGTGATTGAAGTCGGCGTTGATGTGCCCAATGCCTCGCTTATGGTCATTGAAAATGCCGAGCGTCTAGGGCTATCACAATTGCATCAATTGCGCGGACGGGTAGGACGAGGTTCAACCAAAAGCTTTTGTGTACTGTTATACCAAACACCGTTATCAGAGACCGGAACTGAGCGCTTAAAGGTACTGCGCGATAGTACTGATGGTTTTGTCATTGCACAAAAAGACTTAGAGCTGCGCGGGCCAGGTGAGCTACTCGGCAAACGGCAAACGGGTAATATCGGCTATTATTTGGCGGATCTGATTCGTGATGAAGAGCTGTTCGCTATTGCCCAGCGTTTGGCGAGACATTTAATAGATGACCCAACGCGCAAAGCTGACGTCAGCCAACTNATNCATCGCTGGATGCCTGAGGCCAGCCGCTATACCAATGCTTAATAGNTTGCTNTGGCTACATCGCTGTTTTTAATGGACGCTCGGTTACTGATCGACAACGANGTANGGCTATGATGGCTAATGAGCAATCAAGGTGTAAAGAGAAATCGTTTTGGTTACATAGCTATGGCCCTTATAGGGCGAATCCGCCACTGACCGCTGCTATAAAAGNGGATGTTTGTATCATCCAATCTCGATATGACGCCGGAGATCGGTTATCTGAACTCTAAAAAAATNANCTATAGCTGCGGCTGTATCGGTCATGGNGTCTCCCTGACGCACCTCAATGGCAAGCTAATCGCGCAACTCTTGAGCGAACAAGATAGCGATTTAACTGACTTTTGGATCGTCAATCGNAANNCCATTCGTTTGCCGGGCGATATTATCAGTTNGTGTAGCGCAAAAGTACTGAGTCAGGGCTTAANCTTGGCCGATAAGTTCGATGAGCGTCATCTTTAGACTTAAGTCAAATTAATAATGCTATTAGCGACATTACGACCACTACCATGCTGCTCATTTGCTATCAGCAACAGCAAATTCTCAATGAGATTCAGTGACTTGCTCTCTTATTCTANTACCAGAATATAGACGCGCAAGATACCCATACGCATTGACGCGCTAATGGGNTAAGCTACAATGTTCAAAACTTATGCCTATTTTTTTGACTGTTTATCNNCAGTTNACAGATGGATAGGTGTTAGATTTTTAGACGCTAGATTTTCGCTATGGCCCTTATCTATAGAGACCGCTTATGAGTGACCTTCAAGACCCTAATGGCAAGCCAGTTGTTGATGATAAAAAAACGCCTAGCAACGCTGACTTACCGCCTTATCGTCAACCTGAAGTCGCTAGCAATAGCACTAAAATGCCGCCGTGGTTGCTACCGGTCTTAGCGATTATGCTGGTAGTCGGCGTGCTGTTAGGAAGGTATTGGGGCACGAATGAGGCCGCAGGTGATGAGCAAGTCATGACCAGCTCAGATACAGTCAGTAGCACCTCTGAGGTAGACCGCGTAGAGCAAGCGGTACTGTCGGTAGAAACGGTAACGCCAAGCCAAGATAGCATCGGTAATAATTTGCGTGCTGATGGCACCATTAGCCCCAAAGATACCGCTAATGTCAGTGCCAAGGTCAACGGAGTGGCGATCGAACAAGTGCTCGTAGAAGAAGGTCAACAGGTCAAGGCCGGTCAAGTGCTTGCCGTGTTTGACTCNGATGCCGCCGAGCAGCAAATCTTGCAAGCCGAGGCGGAGGTTGCCGAAGCAGAAGCGACGCTCGCTAATGCTAGTGCCGATGCTGCTAGGGTATTGCCTTTGATCGATATTGACGCAATCAGTCGTCAAGAAGCGGATCGTTATCGTACGGCAGAGCTGCAAGCAAGAGCGGCATTACAAGCGTCAAAAGCGCGCCTCAGTAATCAAAAGCTAAATCTCAATAATTCGCAAGTGATCGCNCCCGTCAGCGGTATTATCAGTAAAAAAATGGCGGAAGTCGGCATGGTATCAGCAGGCGTATCAGCAGGCGAGCCGCTATTTACAATTATCAAAAACGGNNTTTTAGAGTGGCAAGCGGATATCGATCCTAAGCTTATCGGCGAGGTCACGGTAGGCACGCCAGTCAGAGTCAGCCTNCCGAATAANCAATCGGTAATGGGCCAGGTAAGCCGNATTGCGCCAACTGCTGACAACAACCGCCAAATTACTATCTACGCCAGTCTCAATAAAGATCCAGCAGCGCGCTCAGGTATGTATCAAACGGGCGAGTTNTTATTAGGTAGCGCCAGCGCGCAAACTATCCCGAACGCAGCTATCGTGAGTAATGACGGCTATGATTATGTGATGCTAGTCACTGACATAAAGACCCAAGAGGGCAAAACCCTTGGTCGTATCCGGCAGCAGCGCGTGACTTTGGGTGAGCGTCTCGGTGATAAAGCTGCGGTAACAGAGCCATTGCCTGCCGATAGTCGTCTGGTTAAGCAAGGCGGCAGCTTCCTCAATGATGGCGATTTAGTGCGGGTAGTGGATGACAACACGGCTCAGCAAGCACAAGTAGCGACTGACGCGGCGCAGGCACCTTTATGAATTTAAATGTCTCCGCTTATTCGATTAGAAACCCACTAGTTGCTATTTTGCTCTTTGTACTGCTCACTTTGGGCGGTATTTATGGCTTTATGCAAATGAAAGTCCAGCAGTTTCCGGATATTGATTTGCCAGCCGTCGTAGTGACTGTCACCTTGCCGGGTGCTGCGCCCTCGCAGTTAGAAAACGATATTGCTAAAAAAATTGAAAACAGAATCACCAGTATCGAGGGCATCAAGCATATTCGTACTACCCTTCAAACAGGTGCGGCGACGATTGCCTCGGAGTTTGTACTCGAAAAAGACATCCAAGAAGCGGTCGACGACGTACGCTCGGCAGTCGGTGAAGTCAGAGGCGATCTACCGGCAGCAGCGAACGACCCGATTATCACCAAAGTCTCGACCGCTGGTTTCCCTGTGATTACCTACTCAGTCGCCGCTGAGAATATGAGCGTCGAGGACTTGTCTTGGTTCGTTGATGATACCATTACTAAGCGCCTCTCTGATATTCCGGGCGTCAGTGAAGTTGGNCGTATCGGCGGACTTGAGCGNGAGATTACTGTCGCNGCTGACCCTATTGCGCTNAGCGGCTTACAGTTCTCCATTGTGCAGCTCTCGCAGCAGNTGGCTGGTATTCAGCAAGACAGCTCAGGCGGTGAGGCCGAAGTCGGAAATACCACGCAGACCATTCGCGTATTGGGNGCGGTGGATCGTGCTGATGCTTTGAATGATTTNCAAATNNCNGTACCAACTACCGGCACGACACAGGCGCTCGGGCGTCTGTCNCAGATCACCGATGGCGCCGCAGACCCCACCTCAATCGCTAAGCTNGATGGTCAAACNGTAGTNGCNTTTGATATNACNCGCTCTCGCGGNGCCAGTGANGTGGAGGTGATGGAGCGNGTNGATGCCGAGCTTGCNANNCTNAATGCAGAGATGAGCAATATCAGCGTCGAAAAAGTCTACGATAGAGCCACGCCAGTCGCNGAGGATTATCAGGCTTCGATAAAAATGCTAATCGAAGGCGGTATCTTAGCCGTTGTCGTGGTGTTCTTATTTCTAAAAAACGTCCGAGCCACTATCGTTGCTGCGGTAGCACTACCCTTATCGGTTATCCCGACNTTTTTGGCAATGTATCTGTTCGACTTTAGTCTTAATATCATCTCGCTATTGGCTCTATCTTTGGTCATTGGGGTGCTTGTCGATGATGCTATCGTTGAGGTGGAAAACATCATTCGCCATCTGCGCATGGGTAAGACGCCTTATGAAGCAGCGATGGAGGCGGCTGATGAGATTGGCCTAGCGGTAGTCGCAACGACTTTTACCTTAATAGCAGTGTTTTTACCGACCGCCTTTATGGGCGGCGTCGTCGGTCAGTTCTTCCGTCAGTTCGGTTGGACCGCGGCGTTGGCTATTTTTGCCTCATTAATGGTGGCACGATTAATAACGCCGATGATGGCCGCTTATGTATTACGGCCAGAAAAACATCGAGTAGAAAAACAAAGCAAGACTATGGACTGGTATCTCAAAGTGGTGTCTTGGACGCTACATCATCGCTGGCTAACGATGGGCGCGACTTTAGTCCTGTTTGTCGCCTCGCTGATGCTCGTCAAATTGCTGCCGACTGCTTTTATTCCGGATAATGATATCGATCAAACCCGAGTCGCCATCGAGCTGACGCCCGATGTAGCGCTAGAGGATACTGAGCGCGTCGCTGCGATGGCAAGCGAGCGTATCTTAGCGCTGCCAGGGGTGACTAATATATTTACCTCAGTAGGTGAGGCGCAGTCGGCGATGGATCCCAATTCTACTGGCGGCAAGTCAGATAATATTGGTAGTTTAGATATCGTGTTAGCGCCGCGTGCCGAGCGTGCCTCTAANCAAGAGATTGAGCGTCAGATCAGTCAATTGCTCGCCGAGGTGCCAAGCGCGCGCTTTACCGTGGGTTTATCGAGCGGCGGCGAGACCGGTTATAACTTCTCACTCACCAGTACCAACCCTGAGATCCTGGAGCAAACCGCTCAGCAAATCATGGCAGATATTCGTAAATTACCGATGGCAGGTGACGTGACTAGCGATCGCAGCTTACCGCGGCAAGAGCTNACGGTCACCCCAGACCGGCTAGCGATGGCAGATTTGGGCGTGACCACCCAAGATATCGCGACCACNTTACGTATTGCCACAGTTGGCGATTATGAGCAGCAGTTGTCTAAGCTCAATCTCGATACGCGGCAGATTCCCATTGTCGTNCGCTTGCCTGATGTTGCCAAAGAGAACGTCAATCAGCTAGAAGGCCTCTATGTGCCTAGTAGCAATTCTAGTGGGCCTACCGGTCAAGGCGTCAGAGTAGGGGAAGTGGCAAGCCTCGACTTCGGTACGGGNCCNGCGCAAATTAAGCGCTTAGATCGTGAGCGGGCTATTAGCATTACTGTACAGCCTGCTGATGGTGAGCTTGGAGAGCTGGTGCAAGCGGTGAAAAACACCCCGGCNATGCAAAATATACCCACGTCGATTACNATTATCGATCAAGGACAAGCGCAGAACATGGCCGAGCTNTTTAGCGGCTTTGTCATCGCGATGACCGTCGGCATTGTCTGTATTTTTGGGGTATTAATTTTACTATTTGGCAAGTTATTGCAGCCGTTCACCATCCTNATGGCGCTACCGTTATCGATAGGAGGCGCTTTTGTGGGCTTAGTGATTACTAACAGTAGCTTGTCAATGCCTTCGATGATTGGTTTTATTATGCTGATGGGCATCGCCACCAAGAACTCCATCTTGCTCGTGGATTATGCGATCATTGCGCAAAATCGCGGCCTAGCACGCTTTGAGGCGATTATAGACTCTTGCCGCAAACGGGCACGGCCGATCATTATGACCACTATCGCTATGGGCGCGGGCATGCTGCCGCTAGTGTTCGGTTGGGGCGATGCCGATCCGACTTTCCGTCGTCCTATGGCGGCAGCGGTGTTAGGCGGCTTAGTGACTTCTACCTTATTGAGTTTGGTGGTGATTCCGGTAGTTTATACCTTGATGGATGATGTCTCTAACTGGTTTAGCAAGTGGCTTGTGCCGCATGGCCGTGATAAACAGCAGGCTACTGATTAGGGCGTGTTGAACATTCACAAATGCGCACTGCTGATCGCTACTAGTTAATCAAAGCTGTGTTCTAGTNGTCGTTAAAATTGCAGNTAATGCTTATTGCATTGGATAGCTGATTTTATTTAAACAGTCGCAACGACTAGGGCGATTTTAGCATCAGCCCTCACGACAACAACAGGGACAGGACTATTTTTTGCCGCTTTATTGATAAAAATAGACGCTTAGAATGACTAAACTTACCATTTTTATCTGCAAATCGCCTAAAAAATAGTCTCTGTCAGTGCCATGGTCGAATGTTCAACACGCCCTAGTATCAAGCCAAAAATTGCTAATTATAAAAGTAAATAGTGAGGCGATAATTGTCATCAGTATTGTCGCCTAAAAAAGGCCAAGATTTTATCGTCTTGGTCTTTTTTATATTTTCGCTAAGGTACTGCGTATGGCGCGATTATCTTGCTATGCTAGCATTCAAACGCTCGAGACATTCGGATAATTTATGAGTGATGTTAAGGAGAAGACGGCTTCTGACCATCGACAATTATGGTGGATACCGCTTCTTTGTCTGCTGGTCGGCGGCGCTTTGTTAGGTATCGCTACTAACTTGGCTAAGTTTGCAGTTGAGATTGGCCTGACGCCATTAGCGTTTTTATTTTGGTCGATCAGCGGCGCCGCTATCATTTTATCAATAGTGGCTTATATGCGCGATGAGGTGTTGGCACCAAGCGCTCGTAGCTTTGAGTATTATGTCATCGCAGCTCTAGTCAGCGTGGCGGGTTCTAACTTGATTTTCTTCTCAGCGATTCCGCATGTCGGTGCCGGCTTTGTGGCACTGATAATCTCTTTACCGCCACTGCTTACCTATCTTGCTGCGCTTGTGATAAACATAGAGCGTTTTAATATTTGGCGCGCGTTTGGTGTGGCGGCGGCGCTTNCTGGNGCCGGCGTACTTGCNGCACGTAAATTCTCAGCGCCGGAAGCTAGTGTGTTTTGGATAGCGTTGGCACTCTGCGGACCGGTGCTTTTAGCTATTGGCAATATCTATCGTAGCCTGCGCTGGCCAGATGATGCNTCGCCTATNGCNCTGGCNCCAGGAATGCTGATAGCNGCCGCCATTATGNTNGGNTTAGTTGGTTTACTNCCAGNTTTTACGCTNGCTNTTCCGGCGGCTACGGTGCTCCCTATTAGTTTGATCGTCTTGCAAGCTAGTATNTTNGCCGNTCAGTTTTTATTATTGTTTGTACTACAAAAGACAGGAGGTCCGGTGCTACTCAGCTTACTCGGCGCAGTTGGTGCAGTGGTGGGCGTACCGGTGGCAGTGTTTTTGCAAGGAGAGGCAATACCAGAAGGTTTAGTGTTAGGCGGATCATTGATCGCACTTGGTGTGGCGCTAGTCACGTGGGGCGGGTTAAAAATGACAAAGTAAAGCATGATAAGTTCTACTATCTGTCTAGTTTATATAACTTAAGTCGGCTGAATGACTTTATTTATAACGCTTAGCGTCTGCTAGCCATTGCTCGTAGGGCGTAGCTGTAACTTTGTGAATTATGATTTAGACGTTTAGATATTCGCTATAGTACAGCGATCTAAAATACAGGCTTTATCCAGATGAATATGACTGTCATAAAAGNCGCCACAGACAAANTTACCTTGAGCATCGTAACTCGCGGCTGCTGGATTTGACTGACTGTCTTGACTGTTAGCATTATCGTCAGCTATCTCCTCAATACGAGCAATATGCTGGTCTGTTATTAGAATATTGACAAGGGTTTTATGAGTCGCTAAACGAGCGTTTTTTATGATTAAGCCAGTCACTATGAGTTATTCCATTAGGTGATATTGGATTAAAAATAGTGCAAGTTAAACAGCTTTTCTCGGATATTACGACCAGCCTGCCGCGCCAAAGGAGAACGAAAAACTCAATAATTATTGATTATTTCTTTAAGCGGTAGCTATATAGCGATGACTGGTTGGTTATAGTGATGCTAAGAGTCGACTNATTTATTATAATAGCCATCATTGAAGTTATCATGTAGANTATCTAATNAGNNAAANATAATAATTTAGATTCACTAATTATAATGTGGTTTTATTATTAATATACANTGATAGCTTTAGANAAAANACGGCNCAAANNANCNCTTTATTTNTAAAATAAAGTATAAGTGCTTCACCATTTAAAATAATTGAGGAAAGAAAATGTCAAATATCGATCAGTCTTTACAAGAGTTAATGCAAATTGACGGCGCTATGGGTACCTGTATTGTCGACTATATGTCAGGCATGGTGCTAGGTATGGCTGGTGGCGGCGTGGATTTAGAGCTTGCTGGTGCTGGTAACTCGCAAGTGGTCAAAGCCAAAATGGCGACGATGGAATCATTAGATATCAAAGGTGAGATTGATGATATCTTGATTACTCTAGAATCACAGATTCATATCATTCGCCCATCAGCGCATAACGAAGGTTTGTTTTTGTACTTGGTACTCGATAAAGCTAAATCAAACCTAGCTTTGGCGCGCCGTAAAGTACAAGGCATCGAAGGCAAGCTTGAGGTATAAAAAGCTTGAGATACAAGTAATCTTCACGCTTCTCATTATTGAATTATCGCTCTTCCTGCCACTTCGAAGAGCGACAGCTCGATGCTCACCCTTTAACTATCAGTAGCTATCGGCATCGTTGAACAAGCTACTTTATATGCCTTATTTAAGTGAGGGCAACATGAAATGTATTGCGTATGTCAGTAGAACCACTGCCAATGAGCGCGGTATCAATCTGCCTGCCGGTTTGTCAAACATCGTGCAGATATCTCGCAAACGCAATCCAGCCGCGCAAATCTCAGGTGTTCTATCCTATCGCCGAGGCCAATACGTGCAAGTGCTAGAAGGGCCGGCTATCGAGATCGATAACTTGATGAAAAAGGTATTGGCTGATCCTAGGCATAACGATATATGGGTGTTTGTCGACAAAAAAGTGATCGAAGCGTAGCTTCGATAATTGGAGGGTCAGTATCTTTGATTTTATCGATCAAGGCCCTATTTTTAGGACATTTATTGAAGACCATCAACAGACATTAGATGCTTTTACGTTTGAGCAAAAAGCACGTCTGCAAGATTTTATCAATTTAGGCAATAACAATGCCGTAGCGACTCATTATTACGATGGCAAATATCTAAAACTGCTGGCATGGCCTGACCTTAATCGGACCAGTCAACCGCAGCTGATCATGAATCTTTGCGTCAAATTGACCAAAAACCCTTATCCTTTTGACAGTTTAGTCGCCAGTGATGAATTTGGGACTTATGATCAGGTCACTGATATTATCAAAGATTTTGAGTCATTAGGGATACTGACGGTGACCGAGCCTGCGCCTAGTGCTGTGTCAGAGCCGGCTAAACCACAAAATATACCAGCAAAAAAACCGAGCAGGTTTTATGGTGCGATTAAAAGATTTTTAGGAATGGGGTAAGCAGTGGACTATCAGAAGCTAGCGATAATCGGAGAAGTAGGTGCCGGAAAAACTCGGCTGGTAAAGACTTTAAGCGAGATAAGTCCTCTTGAAACTGAAGCTAAGTCTAGTATCGATATAGGCAAAGAATATACGACTGTCGGTATCGATTATGGGCGTATTACTTTAGCCGATGATATGGCATTAGGTATTTATGGGGTGCCAGGTCAAGAGCGTTATTCTTTTTTGTGGGAGTTTGTCAATNGCTCTTTGTGGGGTCTGCTTATTTTGATTAAGTATGGCGACACCCCTGACTATAATAACTTGGACAAACTGCTGACTTTTTTTGCNCCAGAAAAAAACCAGACCACTTGTATCGTAGGNGTNACCCANTGNGAGGACGCCGACCCTGCAAGCCTAGCGGCGTTAGGACAAGAGGTTAGAGCGGTGCTCATGCATCATAATGTAGTCGCGCCTATTATCAATGCCGACCCTAGAAGCCGAGAGTCCGCTATTGGTCTATTGCAGCTATTTAATACTCTTAATAATGAACAGTAATGTTAGATACGATTATGGTAAATGAAAATTCCCAAGCAAAAGCGGTGCTCTCAAGCTGTATCAAAGAGCTTTGTGAAGCCAATAGAGAAATTGCGCTCGTGACTTTGTGTACCACTGATGGCTTTCCCATTAGTTGTTTTTCGATAAACGAGCTGAGCAATCAAGCAGATAAGTTTGCGGCGATGAGTAGCACGCTTTCAGCACTCAGCGATTCGTCTGCTAGTCAAATGCAGCAAGGAGANTGTGAGATCACTATCGTGGAGGCGACGTCGGGTAATATGCTGTTTGTAAAAACAGACTATTTGAGTAAGCCTTGCGTGCTGACTATGGTTGCCAAAAACAAGATGACGTTAGCTGAAGCCAGATATAAGACGAAAAGACTCGCTAGTGAGATAACGGCTATCAGTACATAAAGCGACTCAAGATATCCTCTAAGCTTATAAAAAGCGCTGACTGAATATGATATTTAGTCAGCGCTTTTTTATTAGCTGGTATAAGCGAGCTACCATAAGTTAGGTGCTATACTCGATAAACAAACATTATCAGCATGGCTATAATCAATACTCATAGGCGGCTTATATAAAGTGTATTACCAATCACGATATAAAATCAATACCGAAAAAAGGAAGCGCCATCATGGAAAGATTTCAAGATATTAGTATGTTATTAGGCCGGGTGTTCTTATCACTGATATTTATTGTATCAGGATTTAATAAGATCACTGACTATGCTGGGACCCAAGGATATATGGAGTCTATGGGCGTGCCAGCATTGATGTTGCCATTGGTTATTATACTTGAGCTGCTCGGTGGCATCGCTATTCTTATCGGCTTTAAGACTCGTATAGTTGCTCTTTTATTCATCGGTTTCAATGTGATATCCGCGCTCTTATTTCACAGTGATTTTGGCGATCAGACACAGANGACGATGTTTATGAAAAATATCGCTATCGCTGGTGGGTTTTTATTGTTATTTGCGCAGGGAGCCGGCGCTTATTCTATTGATAATCATAAATACTATTAACATAAGCAACTAGTATAAACAGCTAGCATAAACTGCTGATGCAGACTGCAAATAGCATAGCCGTAAACAGATCAGTGCTAGCGTCGGTCTCTATAAAAACCATCCATTGTTCTTATTATAAGAATAGTTATTTGTTTTTAGTGCTGTTTATCTGTCTATAGTTAATAATTATAATAGGCNCATAGCTTAAACAAGCTAAACAAATATAAAGACAAATTATGAAAACGATCTATCATGCAGCAGACTCTCGCGGTAATGCCGATCACGGCTGGCTAAAAAGCCGTCACACTTTTAGCTTTGCCAATTACCACAATCCTGAGCGTATGGGCTTTGGTGCTCTTCGCGTCATCAACGATGACCAAGTGATCGCCGGACAGGGCTTTGGTAAGCACTCNCATCGCGATATGGAAATTATTAGTATCCCACTATCGGGTAAGCTTGGTCATGGCGATGATATCGGTAACAACGGTATCATCGAGACCGGAGAGATCCAAGTGATGTCAGCGGGTACTGGTATCACCCATAGCGAGATGAATGCTGATAATAATGAGCCCGTGAAGTTCTTACAGATTTGGGTCATCCCAAACAAAGCCGGAGTTACGCCGCGCTATCAGCAGCTGCGTATGGATGAGAATATGCCGCACAATGCGTTCAACCAAGTGCTGTCACCTAATGCAGACGACGCTGGCGTGTGGATTCATCAAAACGCTTGGTTCCATATGGGCCGCTTCGATAAAGGCGTGACTGAGACTTATGAGCTAAAAGATGCCAATAATGGTGTTTATGTACTAGTGCTAGAAGGTCAAGTGACCATCAATGGTAGCACTTTAGATACTCGTGATGGCCTCGGTATTTGGAATACTAAGAGCTTTACAATGGATGCCAATGCAGAAGCTCGCGTGCTGCTTATGGAAGTACCTATGTAAATATTGAGTGTAGATATTGAGTAAATACTGAGTAGGTGCTGAGATGAAGTGTGGAATAGCGCTGATATATAGTACTACAGTGCAGCGTACTGATACGGTAGCTAAGATTACAACTGATATCACTAAAATAGCTATGTCTTATATTGCGACTATAGCTATTTTAGCATCATAATCGATAACACATAATAAGAGGCGCACGATGAGCATTCAAACCCTAGAGCCAAGAATAGCAGACGTCGGTGGTATCCCTATCGCGCGGTTATTACCCAATACTGGCAAAAAGCCTATCGGTGCTTGGTGCTTTTTGGATCACGCTGGCCCCGCTGAGTTCGGTCCCGATGACAGTGGTATGCAAGTCGGTCGCCATCCGCATACCAACTTGCAAACCTTTAGTTGGATGCTGAGTGGTGAGGTGCTACATAAAGACAGCTTAGGTAATGAGCAAGTCATCACCAAAAACCAAGTCAACGTCATGACTGCAGGCACTGGCCTAAACCAAGGCATTAGCCATACCGAACAAAGCGTATTTCCTGATACTGGTGGCTCGCCTGATGCCGCGCGTGCCCTGAGCATGGTGCAGCTATGGATCGCATTGCCCACCGATCAAAAAATCGAACGCAGTTTTCATCATTATCCCAATCTGCCTACTTGGACAGAGGATAATGCCGAGATGATACTGACTACGGGTAGCTATACCACAGCGGCAGGCGAGTGTTTCGAGGCACCTACGATTCAGTACTCAAAAATGGTTGGTATTGATGTCTACTGGAAGGAAGATGGAGAAGTGAGCCTTACTCTAGAGCGAGGATTTGAGTACGGTATCTTAGTCTCAGAAGGTGAAATTGAGTCAGAAGGTAAAGTTTGCCCACAAGATCAGCTACTGCGCTTTCATGATCACGATGTGGCTAATAATAAAAGCATCAAGTTGGTCGCAAAAAAAGGTACTCGCGTGATGTTTATCGGTGGTGAGCCGCTAAACAACCAAGTACTACTGTGGTGGAACTTCGTGGCCGATAATAAAGAAGAGATCGAGCAGTCTATTATTGATTGGAACAATGGTCATGAGCGCTTTGGCAATGTTGACTCAGATATGAAGCGTTTGCCTGCCCCTGAACTACCAGAAGGCTTTAAAGGATAAAGGAAAAAGAAAAAAGGAAAAAGAAAAACTATAAATGACTATTCGTTAAGTTAGCTTCTAAATTGTAGTGTATTGGTTAGTTTAATTACAAAAAGAGAATATGGCTTGAGTCCGAATGTCTTTACAATATCTTCATTAAATTAGGGCGTGTTGAACATTCACAAATGCGCACTGCTGATAGCTACTAGTTTATCAAAACTGTGTTCTAGTCGTCGTTAAAATTGCAGATAATGCTTATTGCATTGGCTAGCTGATTTTATTTAAACAGTCGCAACGACTAGGGCGATTTTAGCATCAGCCCTAACTACAACAACAGGGACAGGACTATTTTTTGCCGCTTTATTGATAAAAATAGACGCTTAGAACGACTAAACTTACCATTTTTATCTGCAAATCGCCTAAAAAATAGTCTCTGTCAGTGCCACGGTCGAATGTTCAACACGCCCTAAGTTCCATGTTTTATTTTTAATCAAAATCTATTGGAGAAAATGATGTCAAATTTACAAGATCTACAGCAATTAGCCGAAAAGCGTCGTTCTATTTACGCGCTAGGCGATCAGCTACCAGTGTCTAATGAAGAAGTCGTCAAGCTAGTTGAGCATGCGCTATTGCACACGCCCTCATCATTTAACTCACAGTCTGCCCGTCTAGTTGTCCTATTTGGCGAAGACCATAATAAACTGTGGGATATCACAGAAGAGACCTTAAAAGCTATCGTTGGCGATAATGAGCAGTTCCAAGCCACTAAAGACAAAATCGCCNGCTTTAGAGCGGGTGCNGGTACGGTACTATTCTTCGAAGATAAGGGCGTCGTCAGAAGTATGCAGGAAGCCGCGCCACTATATGCTGATCAGTTCCCAATTTGGGCACACCAGACCAACGCTATGCATCAGTATGTGATTTGGACGGCGCTTGCTAGCCTAGATATTGGAGCCAACTTACAGCACTATAATCCAGTTATCGATCAAAGAGTCGCTNNAGAATGGAATATCGCTGACGATTGGGAACTAAANGCCCAAATGGTGTTCGGTAGCATTGAGCAGCCTGCAGGCGACAAAGAGTTCAAGCCAGTTGAAGAGCGCATGAAAGTATTTGGCGCGTAAGTTACTGTTGTAAATACAACAATAGCCAGTACTAAAAATAAAACCCCGCTACTATGAATTTAGTAGCGGGGTTTTTATTTATGAGAAACGGTTTGCACGGTAATGGCTACAACTTTATGATAATAGTCCCCTCTCCAAAAGCTTTATATCAATATAGCTTACAAATAACCATGAATTTTATTCATCTTATCTTTAAATAACATCGTTTTTATTCATGTGAGGTTCAAGGTATGATTCATCCCATACACAAATTAGCTTTTATCTGAGGCCTCGAGACGAGAGCTATCAGAGTAGTAAAGGGGACTATCATGACTCAGCCATTTACCTATACCATATCTCGCATACGTTTTGATGAAAACTACGAGCCTGCCGATAGCACACGCCTAACGACCAACTTTGCCAATCTAGCGCGCGGCGTAAACCGTCAAGACAACCTTTGTAAGACACTGACAATGATAAACAATCGCTTTAATGATCTGGCGCNTTGGGATAATCCCAACGCCGATCGTTATTCGGTAGAGGTTGATATCATCTCAGCTGACTTAGACGTGGCAGGCGACGGTCATACTTTCCCCAGTATCGAGATGCTACAAACCACGATTGTCGATCACAAGGATAACTCCCGTATCAGCGGTATGGTCGGCAATAGCTTCTCATCCTACGTGCGCGATTATGACTTTAGTATTGTGCTACCAGAGCATTTCGAACAAAACCCAGGCACACCGCCCGCAGACAGCTTTGGTGTGCTGCATGGTAAGCTGTTTCAGCATTTATTGCGTTCAGAGGCTTACCAATCTCAGTTTGATAAGCAGCCGGTGATTTGCTTGAGTGTGTCCAGTAAGAGAACCTATGTGCGTACGGGCAACCAGCATCCGGTATTAGGGGTGGAGTACCAGCAGGATGAGTATTCGTTAACCGATGATTATTTTTATAAGATGGGTCTTACGGTGCGCTACTTTATGCCGACAGGAAGCGTAGCGCCATTCGCATTTTATTTCGCAGGNGACCTGCTCAGCGACTACAGTGATCTTGAGCTGATTAGCGCGATTGCGACGATGGAGACGTTCCAGAAGATTTATCGCCCTGAGATTTATAATGCCAACTCCAGAGCAGGCGCGGTCTATCAGCCCAGTCTCAATTACCAAGACTACTCAAAGACGCAAGTGGTGTATGACCGTGAGGAGCGCAGCCAGCTGGCAGTGAAGCAAGGCAAGTTCACCGAAGAGACATTTATTACGCCTTATCAAGATATCCTAGATGAGTGGGCAGCAGGCTTTGCGGTAGACAAAAGCGCTGATGAACAAGTGGCTTAATAGAGCTTTAGATATTAAATATTACGATACAAAAGATGAGATAACATGNATATATTATTACCGACCTCAACCGCTGGCAGCTTGCCCAAACCCTCATGGCTGGCCGAACCTGAGAAAATCTGGTCACCTTGGGCATTAGAAGGTGATGAGCTGATAGAGGCAAAACAAGACGCCTTACGTCTGACCTTACAAGAACAGCAACATGCAGGGATAGATATCGTCAGTGATGGCGAGCAAACCCGCCAGCATTTNGTNACTACATTTATNGANCANNTAGANGGCGTCGATTTTGAAAACCGTAAAACCGTTAAAATTCGTGATCGCTATGAAGCAAGCGTGCCATCAGTCGTGGGTGCGGTGAGCCGTCAAAANCCAGTATTTGTGGACGATGCAAAGTTCCTACGNGCGCAAACCGATCAGCCGATCAAATGGGCGTTGCCTGGCCCGATGACCATGATCGACACGCTGTATGATGGTCACTACAAGAGCCGTGAAAAACTGGCATGGGAGTTTGCTAAAATTCTCAATCAAGAGGCCCGCGAGTTAGAAGCAGCAGGCGTGGATATTATCCAATTCGATGANCCNGCNTTTAANGTNTTNTTCGATGANGTCAANGANTGGGGCATTGCGACACTAGAGCGCGCTATCGAAGGCTTAAAATGCGAAACGGCGGTACATATTTGCTACGGTTACGGCATCAAAGCCAATAATGACTGGAAAAAAACGCTGGGCTCAGAGTGGCGTCAGTATGAGCAAGCGTTTCCTAAATTGCAGCAGTCCAATATCGATATCGTCTCATTAGAATGTCAAAANTCGCATGTGCCCATGGATTTGATAGAGCTCATTCGCGGTAAAAAAGTGATGGTTGGTGCAATCGATGTCGCCACTAATGATATTGAAACTCCTGAGGAGGTAGCCGATACGCTACGCAAGGCCTTACAATTTGTCGATGCGGACAAGCTTTATCCCTCGACCAACTGCGGTATGGCGCCGTTGCCTCGTGAGGTGGCACGCGGCAAACTACATGCGCTGAGCGCTGGTGCGGCAATCGTGCGGCAAGAGCTGAGCGTTTAGCAAAACTTAACAAGTTCTGGCTTGTTTAAGCTTATGAGTGGCCTCAGTTAACAAGGTACTTATAGATTTAACGTTTCTCAGGATTGTAGTAATGATAAAAGATATGATTGAAGCCACTGATTTTAGAGATGCCATGGCGCTATTGCCCACGGCGGTCAATGTGATCACCACCAATGGTCCGTCAGGCACTCATGGGTTTACTGCCTCGGCGGTATGTAGCGTCACTGATACACCGCCGACACTGCTGGTGTGTATGAATCAAGCCGCGCGCTCACATGGGCATTTTGTGGATAATAAAGTCTTGAGCGTCAATGTGCTTGGTGCCCAGCATAAATACTTATCCAATGCTTTTGCTTCTAAACTAAGCTCAGATGAGCGCTTCGAGCAAGGAGTTTGGACTGAGCTTGTGACAGGCGCGCCTATCCTGAAAGATGCGCTAGTGAGCTTTGATTGTGAGATTGAGCACATTCAAGAAGTGGGTACGCATAGTGTGCTGATGTGCCGAGTGGTCGCTATCAAACCTCCAGAATCCCCAAGCGGGCAAGATGAGAGTTTAGTGTATTTTAACCGTGCTTATCATTACGTCGGTCAAGTTGAGCTTGTATAAGTCATAACTGGCATTAGGGCGTGTTGAACATTCGACCATGGCACTGACAGAGACTATTTTTTAGGCGATTTGCAGATAAAAATGGTAAGTTTAGTCGTTCTAAGCGTCTATTTTTATCAATAAAGCGACAAAAAATAGTCCTGTCCCTGTTGTTGTCGTGAGGGCTGATGCTAAAATCGCCCTAGTCGTTGCGACTGTTTAAATAAAATCAGCTAACCAATGCAATAAGCATTATCTGCAATTTCAACGACGACTAGAACACAGCTTTGATTAACTAGTAGCTATCAGCAGTGCGCATTTGTGAATGTTCAACACGCCCTAATATAGAGCACTTGCTCAGAAAATAAATCTATATAAGAAGACACTATCCCGTGGAACTACTCATTTTTTTAATCATAGGTGCACTAGCAGGGTTTGCGGCCGGGCTTTTCGGCGTGGGCGGTGGCACCATTATCGTACCGCTGTTATTTATCGTCTTTACCCAAATGGGCTACGATGCCGATACCATTATGCATCTGGCTTTGGGAACGTCGCTTGCGACCATCATCGTCACCTCGATCAGCTCCTTGATGGCGCATAATAAAAAGGGCGGCGTCATGTGGCCGGTCTTTAAAAATCTAGCACCTGGTTTGGCGCTAGGGTGCTTTTTGGGAGCAGGGATAGCAGGGCAAATATCAGGGTTATATCTGCAGCTGATTGTCGGGGTGTTTTTACTGTGGGTCGCTTATAGAATGTTTACCGCTGGTAAAAGACGTACACATATGAGTGATGCGAGTCATACGCCTGTGGTATTACCGTCTAAACCCAAGCAACTTGCGGCAGGTGGTATTATTGGTGTGGCTTCGGCCATTTTTGGTATTGGCGGTGGCAGCTTAACGGTGCCGTATCTCACCCGTTATAATGTGGTCATGCAAAAGGCGGTAGGCACGTCGGCGGCGTGTGGTTTGCCTATTGCCATTGCTGGTGCGCTCGGCTTTATGTTCTTTGGTATGCAGCAGCAAGTTGATGTACCCAATACCATTGGCTTTGTGCATATTTATGCCTTTTTGGGCATTGCGAGTATGAGCTTTTTTACCGCTAAAGTTGGGGCAAAAGTTGCTCATATGCTCTCACCACCCCTGTTAAAGAAGTGCTTTTCGGTATTGTTATTCGTAGTGGGACTTTATTTTCTGTATAAAGGGTTATTTTGAAGATTTGGATTGGTGTGTTTGAAATATGAAGACTAAGAACGATATGATATTGCTTAATATTGAAAATCACGCCTAGTTTAGTAATCTGTTATAAAATGCTACTTTTCTTACTTGCTGTGACTGCGTCTCCAGAGGCTGCGAAAAATAGCGTTTAATCTTGCTATACCATTTTTATAATGGTTTCACTATAACATCCATTATATTCTTAGCGGTTTTCTTTGGTTTAGAAGCTATTAGACTTGAGACTGTCAGGTAAGCTTCATTAACTATAGTTAGCTGAATGTAAAACTGTTATGGATTTAAACGCGCTACTGGTATAAATTTTACTTGCGTGCTGCGTTCCCAGAGGCTGCGCAAAATTCATCCCAGTAGCGCTATGACATTTTTAGAGTGTATTGACTATATCGAAAATTCTATCTAAACATCAAGAATGATGCAGGTTGTGGTGGCATGAGCATACAACTTGCCATCAGGCCCTACAATTTTTCCTTCAGCAGTTGCTGTTCTTCGACCAGCATGAATGACTTTACCTTCAGCCCGTACTAAAGGTGTTGCCACTGTCAAAGCTCGCACCATATTTACTTTTATCTCTAAAGTTGTATAGGTTTTTCCTGCTGGTAAAAGGGTATGTACAGCGCAGCCAACAGCAGAATCTAAAAGCGTACAAAACCAGCCACCATGGACTGTACCCAATGGGTTGTAATGATGACGCTTTGGACGCCCTTGAAAAACGGCAATACCTTTTTCCATATGAATAGGAGTGTAGTCGAGCGTTAGACCAATAGGAGGATGAGGCAGCTCTCCTGCAAACATAGCGTTAAAAATGTCCATACCGCTGCGAGTGGTTAAGTCTGATAATGGAATGACGTCAGCGTCACCTAGCTTTTCTCTAATGAGTGCTTCTTCTGTTTCCCATGTTGCTATAGTTTCTTCAACATTCATTTTCAATTCCTTAAAACGATAAATAAGAGGTTAGCTCATTCTTATAAAGACCAAAGTTTTATCAATTAGTGTTCTTGATGTTTGCTTTTATTTTTAAAATACATCGTTACATAGCCGATTAACCAAAAAGCACATATTGCTTGAAACCAGATAAGACTGTGCATGGTGATCGTCATAATATTATCAGTCTCAACGTTGTAGTGTAGTAGTGACAATAAACCCATCAAGGCATACAAATAAAGCCACCAATGCCCCTTGCTCATCTGGCTTTTGACAGCCACGATCAAGCCGTAGATACCGATTGGTGTCATGACGAACCAAAAAGCATCTACCAGATGAGGGGATAACCAATCAGGCTCAGGATAGTGGTCAAAATAAACCACATTATGAACATAGTGCAAAATGCTCGAGAACACATTAAGTAATACAATGAAAATTAAGGTCTTATAATGTTTGTAACGATTTATCATGGTGTACCTTGTTGATCGTCTCTAAAATATCTTGCCAAATATGAGTGTTCTTGCTTCTAAAATAGCCAAAATGCCCAATTGATTGGTCTGATCCCTTGCTAATGGTATAGCGTTTAAAAGTGATGGGTTGATCGCTAGTCACATTTTTCCAAAAATTATGCAGGTTGCGTTCAGTGCAGATTTCATCATCATCGGCAGTGAAGACGAAGGTTGGCACATTAAAATTCTTGTAAGTCCCAAGGGGAATGGTTTTTCCATAGAATTTTTCTGAGAAAAACAGCTCTTTTTCTCGGCACCAAGCCCCCCATTCATCTGTAAAACCAGCTGGCAAATCTTCCATGAGTCTTATGCTTTTAGCCGGCACATAATTAAAAATTTTATTACTAAGCGGGGCTAAAAAGCGGAAAAAGAAGTTAGCCTTAAGACGATAGCGAAGCGGCATATAGCTAAAGTATCCTGCTGAGACAGCCACTGCAATTAGAGCATCTAATTGATCAGCATTATGAGCAAGGCCAACTTGTTGACCTCCAGTGCTATGCCCTACGCAATACAAGGGTAAATCCTTAAACAGGCGCTTGGCTGTATCGATAACAGCTGGAATGTCATAGCGCCCAATATCAGAATACTGATAATGACAATCCTTTAGATGGCTTATTTTAGAATCGCAAAATCCTCTATAGTTCCAAAGAATGACATGAAAACCATGCTCTCTTAAGTATTTAGCAAACGGCAAATAATAAGAAGTATTGGTAGCGGTTCCTGGGTTTATTAGAACAACGGCTTTAGGATTATTCGCTTTATAGAGGGTTGCACGCAGCTCGACGTTGTCGTCCGTCAGAATATTTATATCCATAAAAGAACCCTACTTGTTGTTAATTAATGGCTACTATAAACTATGGACATTACTCCACAGTCAAGCGTTAATTGAGGGTGCTCGCTAATGAATATAAAAGAATTAACTGAAACAGTCGGACTAAGCAGAGATACGATCCGTTTTTACGAAAGGGAAGGATTAATTTCGTCACCATCTAGAAAATCTAATGGTTATAGAGATTACGATAACAGGATTGTGGAACAGCTCAATATGATTATTATGGCGAAGGAGTTAGGTTTCACCTTAAAAGAGATTAGAGAGCTAACAGAGCTATTGTATTCAAACAACCTGACCCAATCACAAATGGGTGAAAAGCTTCTAGAAAAAAACAAGCAAATTGAAGTTAAGATTCTAGAGTTATCTAAAATGAAAGCGTTAATAGATGATGCATTAAAAGGCATGTGTTCTTATAAGGATAAGCTAGCTCTTTAATCTAAGTTATGAAAGGTCCCGATACAGTACCTCCAGGTCTCAAATCATCTAAACCAATATCATGGGATAAAATTCACCCACTGCTATTTACTGCCTCAATCTTGTACTTTGCTTGAGGGAACTCAGACTTCATGAACTCAGCTATCTCTTCCTTGGTTGCTGACGTAGGGCTGTAGTGGTGTGTTCGTTTAGTCTTGTGACCAAAGACACGGTGAGATCTTCCAAGTGAGAATATATCAGCTATTTTGACAAATGGCTGATAATCTTTCGAAGACTCAGTTGTTGTGGGTCCTTTTCTATTTTTGTTATTCACAAAAAAATCCTTTGCCACCTCGTTGATACAAGATAGCAAAGGATGAATCCTCACACAATAGTGTGACGGGTAATTTATTAATAAAAATTGTTGTAAGAGAGGAATAAAGTTTCATACTAAACGGTCAAGCACCCTTGATCGAACCGTTTAAGATTAAACATGACCAAAAATAAAGATTCATACTAATTGCTACCACCATGTCCGAATCAAGCTACAACTGAGTATTAAAGTATCATACTCGTTGTAACTCACTTCGGGACAAAAGCAAGTTTGAGTAACTAACTTGCTTTACCAATCAGCCATGAGCAAAAGTATCTGTGAGATTGGAGGCACTGCAAAGGGCGATGTTTTTGAAATTGAGATCACTCAATGTGGAAGAAAAACTACGCTTCCAGTCTGCTCCGGTGTTTCTTTCCCGCAGCTCCGAGAGTGAGCGTTGCCAATACCAAAGGAATAAATGAAACCAGCAGCACGGTATGCCATCCATAGGAACTGAGAATACCTCCAGAAGAAAATGAGCCAATCGCCATCAAGCCAAAAATGATGAAATCGTTAAGAGATTGCACCCGGTTTTTCTCTTCCGGTTTATGGCATTCTAACACCAGTGCCGACGCGCCTAAGAAGCCAAAATTCCAACCTAGACCCAAAAGGATCAACAGTGACCAGAAATGAAGGACATCTTCTCCAATCAGTCCAATGACAGCCGATAACCCAGTAAGTAAAATACCCAGTGCCGATATTTTCGTCGCGCCAAAACGTGATATCAACTTACCGGTAAAAAAGCTTGGTGCGTACATCGCAATTACATGCCACTGAATACCTAAATTGGATGACTCCTGGCTGTGGCCGTGCATATGCATCGCTAACGGCGCGGCGGTCATTAAAAAATTCATAATCATGTAAGAGGCAGCGCCACAAATTACTGCACAGATAAAACGTGGCTGAAGTGCAATTTCGGACAGTGATCGTCCTATCTGCTCTATCTGTTTTTTCGGTGCGGGTGAATGCACGCCAAAGAGAATAAAACCTGCCAGTAGAGCAACGATAGCTTGCGCAAAGAAAGTCGCAGCAAACATTTTTTGCGGCCACAAATGCATGGTTTGCGTCACCAATTGTGGTCCAATAATTCCGGCAACAATGCCGCCAGCCATGACCAAAGACAGCGCTTGAGGGCGCTTATTAGCGGGTAAACCATCCGTAGCGGCAAACCGGAAAGAGAGCACAACCGCAGCATAAGCACCACCTAAAAAGGTGGAAAGACAAAATAACCAAAACCATCCCATAAACAGTGCAGCCATAGCAAATAAGCCCGTTAATACCCCCGCACCGGTCCCAACTAAAAATGCGATTCGTCGACCATATCGGCGTGCAATTTCTCCAGCAGGAAAAACACAGGCCGCCATCCCGACAACAAAAATTGAAATGGGTAATGTGGCCAGTATCGGTGAAGGCGCGAGCGTATTCCCAACGATAGCCCCGGTTGCGTAAACCACCACAGCATTCGCCCCGGACAACGCTTGTGCCAACGTTAAACGCCATAAATTAGAGCGATGCGACTGCGGACTGATGCATTCAGATTCATCAACTGCAGCATGAGCTTCATTAGCCATTCTGTTTATTTTCCTTATAAGGTTTTCTTTATTGAAGTGTCTACACACTAAACTGAAGACTTGTCACAGCTACCGTAGTTACAGAGGACAGCAATAGCAAGTAAGATGATCTTTAAAACATGCATAGAAAATCTTTATTGCTCTTCATCTCGATTCACTTCGCTAAATAACCAACCTCGGAAAGCTTGCATTCTTGGCAGCTCTGCACATTCCGGGCGATACACCACATAATACGCCAAAGGTGAATTGAATTGGATTTCCGGGAAAAGACGGATCAAATGCCCAGATGCAAGGTCATCTCGCACCATAACACTACGTGCAAGGGCGATCCCCCGCCCGTCAATAGCGGATTGAAGGACGGCAGCCGAGTTATTGATTTGAATGTTATGGGCTGTCTCATGGTCAGTAACTCCCGCTTTTCTCAACCATTCCGACCACGTGGGGAATCCGGTATGGGCATCCATAGATAAATCATGAATGAGGGTTTCACGAAGCAGTTCACTGGGATGGTGAAAACGACGCTGTTCACGCAATAGTCTCGGTGAACACACAGGATAGACTTCTTCATCCATCAGTTTTTCAGCCTTCAATCCCGACCAGTTACCCAATCCATAACGAACACCAATATCGACACGTTGAACCGCAAAGTCGACGGGCTTTAAGTTGGTATCTAAGCGAACATCCGTTTCTGAACAAACATCTTGAAACCGATCCAGTCGCGGTAATAGCCACTTGGCAGCGAATGCTGGACTCACCGTCACGGTCAGAACACCACTCACAGAACTTTNTTGTAAACGTTCTAAGCCAATAATCAATTTATCAAATCCCGCTCGAATGTCGGGCAGTGCTCGTTCTGCTGTTTCAGTGGGAATCAAACGAATTTTTCCACTGTTCATCCGATGAAAAAGAGGCGCATCAAGCCATTCTTCCAATGAGCGAACAAGTTGTCCAACGGCCGCGGGGGTTACATGCAATTCTTCTGCTGCCGAAGAGAAACTCTGATGCCGGGCACTGGCCTCGAAAGCCCGCAGAGCATTAAGATGTATAGGTAGCTTCATATCGATAAACTTTTTCTTTAGCGTTAATACAGATTATCTCGTTTGTGAAAGAAAGTAAATCCGTGGAAAATACCTCTCAAGCCGACAAACAAGCACTCCACTGCCAGTGTCGGTGAGCAAACAGTCTATATCTAAAGGCGTTCCTAAAAAGTTTTTCTTTATAGTAATTCCACGAAGATAAAGGTCATTGAGAAGGCCTAATACAAACGTAAACAGCAAGGGGTGAGACTCTACACAACACTCCGGCTCAACACTAACAAGTTCCGCTTTGTGCGGTTAAAGAGAGATTAAGCTATGAACAATCAATTTGCAGGTAAAAAACTACTGGTTATCGGTGGCACAAGCGGTATGGGCTTAGAAACGGCTCGTATGATCCTTGAGCAAGGTGGTCAAGCCGTTATCGTCGGTCACCGTGCAGACAAAGCGGAATCGGCACGTACAGAGTTGTCTTCACTGGGTTCAGTCGAAGCGTTAACCGCAGATTTGACGACTGATGAAGGTATGCAAGCGTTACTGAAAGTGATTGATGAAAAACATTCAGACGTAGATTTATTGGTAAACGCAGCCGGTGTGTTCTTCCCTAAACCGTTCTTAGAGCATGGAGCATCGGATTACGATCAATACATGCAAATTAACCGCGCATTCTTCTTCATCACCCAAAAAGTAGCCGCCAACTTGGTTGCAGGAAACCGTCCGGGCGCTATCGTCAATGTAGGCTCTATGTGGGCAAAACAAGCGATTGCTGCGACACCATCGTCAGCGTATTCAATGGCGAAAGCAGGCCTGCACTCTCTGACTCAACATCTGGCAATGGAGCTGGCTGCCAATCATATTCGAGTTAACGCTGTATCACCTGCGGTTGTACAGACACCAATTTATGAAGGTTTCATCCCTAAAGAAGAAGTTCACCAAGNGCTTCAANGCTTTAACGGTTTCCATCCAATTGGCCGCGTAGGTACACCTCAAGATGTTGCCAATGCCATCATTTTCTTACTCTCTGACAAAGCAGATTGGGTCACTGGCGCAGTTTGGGATGTTGACGGTGGTGTAATGGCTGGTCGTAACTAATACGGTGTTGAGCACTCTGCTCATCTCACTTTCGTAAGACTTATTTTGCCTACCACGATTGTTAACGTGGTAGGCCTATCGAGAATACTATTCGGAGAAGAATTACCATGATGCAGGATTGGAATAATTACCGCGATCAACTGATGACTAAAGTTGGTGAACTTGCTGAACAAAGTCCAGACATTGTACGAGGCCTTGTTACCATTGAAAACGCAGCATCAAAAACCGGGCATCTGGAGCCTAAAATTCATGAGCTGATTGCATTGGCCGTAGCGGTGACAACACGATGCGATGGTTGTATTTCTGTTCACACCAAAAAAGCGGTTGAACATGGTGCGACCGTTGCAGAAATATCAGAAGCACTCGGTGTCGCAGTGGCTTTGAATGCTGGTGCAGCTTTAACTTACAGCGCTCGAGTGCTAGACGCTCACGCTCAGCTTCAGACATCATAATCATCTCGCCAAGGAACAATGATGCTGGATAAGCACATTGTTCCTGCTCACTAACCAGGAAAAATCCATGCAGGTCAATTCAGATTTCTCACGTACAGCCGTACTTAAAGCCTGCCAGTATCAATGGGTTCAATCAACTCAACCGGGTGTAGAACGCGTCATGCTGGACAGAATTGGTAAAGAAAAAGCAAGGGCTACCAGCATCGTTCGCTACCTTCCAGGTTCGCTATTTCCAACTCATACCCATCCTGGTGGTGAAGAGATTTTTGTCTTATCAGGCACCTTTTCAGACCAATCGGGAGATTATCCGCAAGGTTGGTATTTAAGAAATCCTCCAGGTTCTTCCCATGCACCGAGTAGTCCAGAAGGTACCACAATTTTTGTGAAGCTTTGGCAGATGCAACCAACCGATCAGCATGTCGTACGTATCAATACTAAAGATCCGGCGAACTGGACGGTGGAAAATGGGCGCTCTGTTTGCCATCTATACCGGAATAGCATTGAATCAACCAGTCTTCAAAAACTATCCGAAAATGAAAACCTGTTCAGTGCTAAGGCATGCCACGTGACGAGCGAGTTATTCGTATTGTCAGGCAGTGTCTCTCATAACGATATCGAATATATAGAAGGCAGTTGGCTGCGTTTAGCAAAATCTGACCTTCAATCAGTAAAAGCGGGCAACTTAGGTGCAACCGTTTATCTTAAAGTCGGTGAATTTCAGAATGTCAGTCACGAGGTATCAAAGTGAATCATAAACAGATTGCAATTGTCGGTGGCGGACTCAGCGGACTTTACGCTGCGTTTCTGTTAGAACAACAAGGCATTACCNACTATATACTACTCGAAGCCAGATCTTCCTTCGGTGGGCGGATCATGGACTATTCGGATACAACAAGCGAGGATTTAGATCGTTTTGACCTAGGTCCAACTTGGTTTTGGCCAGACTTTCAACCTCAATTGAACGCTTTAATTAACAACTTAGGTTTACAAAGATTTGCTCAATATGAACAAGGTAACATGGTTGTTGAACGCTCACCTAACGAGCCACCCACCACAATGAGAGGTTTTGCCAGTTCACCTGCATCCATGCGTTTAAAAGGTGGTATGGGCACCCTTATTCGTGCCATTCATGACCGTTTGCAAAGCCAAGAGCTGTACGTCTCTGCAAAGGTAAAATCGATCCGTAATGAAAGTCAGATGGTCGAAATAACTTACTGCGACACTCAATCCGGCTCTGAGCACACAGTTAATGTTGACCATGTGTTTCTTGCTTTACCGCCACGTTTAGCGGTCAATCGTATTCAATTTATACCACCTTTACCGAAGACACTGACAGAGCAGTGGCAAGAAACAGCTACCTGGATGGCACCTCACGCGAAATACATTGCCGTATATGATGCCCCATTTTGGCGTGAGCAGGGGTTGTCTGGTGATGCGCGTAGTGCTCGGGGACCGATGGTTGAGATACATGACGCCTCAATGCCTGGGGGAAAAGCTGCCTTATTTGGTTTTCTGGGGATACCGGCCAATTATCGAAAAGAACTTAGTGTTGAAGAAATCAAAGTCCATTGCCGAGCACAGATGACACGTCTGTTTGGCCCTGACGCCAAAAATTTTGTTGCCGATGTCTTTAAAGACTGGGCACAAGATGAGTTTACCGCGACAGAGTTTGACTTAGATATGACCAGCGAACATGGTCGCGCACCTGATATCACCGCCATAAGCGGCGTATGGAAACAACGGATGACGGGCGTAGGCAGTGAATGGTCCGCTCAATTCCCTGGCTATGTAGCGGGTGCGATTGAAGCGGCTTCAATCGGTGTCAAAGGCTACCTTGAACGACGGAAGATTTAATAAGGAGCAAACACTCATGACCAACACATATCGCGTAATGCAGATTCTAGAGCCTGGAGTTCTACAGTTAGCTGAGAGAACATGCCCTGAACCCGGTAAAGGAGAAGTTGTCATCGACGTTGAAGCGTGCGGAATTTGCGGTGCAGATATTTTTGATATCGATAACGTCAACCCCAACCTTTCTCCTCCTCGAGTTCCGGGACATGAGGTTATCGGCCGAATTGTTGCGTTAGGTACAGACGTCCCCAATCGATGGTCTATCGGGCAAAGAGTCGGCGTGGGTCGATTAGGCGGGCCTTGCTATGTTTGTGATTTTTGCCGACAAGGCCACTTTCAACAATGCAGCGATCAGCCAGTTGTTGGCTCTAGCATGGATGGCGGTTACGCTGAAGTGATGCTTGTAAGGGCATCCGGATTGGTCTCTATTCCAGATGAACTCAATTCTATTGAGGCAGCACCGATACTTTGTGCTGGTGTCGCGACGTTCAATGCGTTAAAAAAATGTGGCGCTCAAGCCGGTGATACGGTCGCAGTTCTGGGCGTGGGCGGATTGGGTCACATGGCTATCCAATATGCGAAGCGCATGGGATATAAGGTGGTGTCCATCGGCCGTGGTGACGATATTCGTCAACTGGCATTTGCACTCGGTGCCCATGAGTATATCGATACGAACACACAACCACTAGATGAGGAATTACAACGGATTGGATACCTTGATGCCGCTATCGTGACCATCAATGAATCAACCTTGACGACGGCGTTATTTAATCACTTGTCACCGAAAGGAAAAATGGTCATCTTGGGGGCTGGAAAAGTTCCGCTTGTATTCAGTAGTGGTGCAATGGTCAGTGGAGAACGCCACATCCTTGGTTCCATTACCGGTACTCCCTATGAAAATGAGAAAGCACTGAATTTCAGCGTATTAGCACACGTGAAACCTATGATAGAAACTATGCCATTCGAGCATGCCAACGAAGCTTTTCAGAAAATGAAATCGGGCAAGGCTAACTTTCGTATCGTTCTCACCATGAAAAACTAACATGTCATCAAATGCGGCTCTTAGTACCGCATTTAAACCTCATTCAACATGGAACGAAAACGTCGAAGGTGATTTCACATCCCTTACCGTTTAAAACAAGCTAAGAATAAAGCTTCAGAGTGGTTCATTTAGCATTAGTAAAATTAGCCCAAAGTGGATAGCTCAGTATGTAGGGTTGTAGAATGCTGAAACGGAATGGGGCAGAACTTTCTTAGAGCCATAACATCCGTAATCAAAAAAGGCAGCGTACCGATTGGAGAACGCCGCCTTATAGTATGACACTTTAATACTTAGTATGAATCTCTATTACTTGGTATGAAACTTTATTCTACTCACACAATTACAATAAAATCAATAACTTATATTACTCAACCGTCACTGATTTGGCAAGATTGCGTGGCTGATCGACATCAGTACCGCGCATCACGGCCACATGGTAAGACAGTAGCTGTATGGGTACGCTATAGACGATAGGCGCAAGATCCTCGCAGACATCAGGTATATAAACCACATGCAGACGATCCTCTGCCACCATCTTGCTGGATTCACCAGCGAAGACAAACAGCTCACCGTGGCGCGCGTGCACCTCTTGCATATTAGCTTTGAGCTTATCGAACATACTGTCCTTAGGCGCGAGCACGACGATAGGCATGTCCTTATCGACTAGCGCTAATGGCCCATGTTTTAGCTCACCTGCCGCGTAGCCTTCTGCGTGAATATAGGAGATTTCTTTGAGCTTAAGCGCGCCCTCAAGCGCAATTGGGAATTGTAAGCCGCGACCTAAGAACAGACAGCTTTTCTTATTCTCGAATTTTTCGCTCATTGCTTGGATATCGCCATCAAGATGGAGGCTAGCGTACAACTGACTAGGCAGCTTATGCAGTCCAGCGAGTAGAGTCGTTAAGCGCTCATCGTCCAAACGCGATTGAGTGACGCCAATCTTTAGTACCAGTAGCATCAGCGCNACTAACTGAGTGGTAAAGGCTTTGGTCGAAGCGACGCCAATCTCAGGGCCGGCATGAGTTGGCAGATAAATATCGGTTTCACGTACTAGTGAGGAAGTCGGTACGTTACATAGAGCTAAGCTGACAAGGCCGGTAGGCGCTTGCTTTTGGGTGTCGCGTAGCGCCGATAGCGTATCTGCCGTCTCACCTGATTGCGAGATGCAAATGACTAAGGAGTTATCAATGACGACCGGATTGCGATAGCGGAACTCGCTCGCTACTTCGACTGAACAGGGCAGACGTGTTAAATTCTCAAACCAATATTTAGCAACCATACCGGCGTGATAGCTAGTACCACAAGCGATCACTTGAATGTGGCGAATACCAGCAAGCTTAGATTCATGACGCTGTAAAAAGTCGGCTTTTAGTTGGTAGCTGTTTTTAGCGTCGTCATCTACCTGCTCATTTGAGACAGTGCTCTCTAGTGCCATCTCAAGCGTACGAGATACCGCATCTGGCTGCTCGTAAATCTCTTTGAGCATATAGTGTTTGAACTCGCCTTTATCGGCGTTGTGCTGCTGCGCGTCAATCTCATTGATCTTACGACTGACTTCTACGCCATCGGCATAAACGCTAACCTTATCGCGCGTGATTTTAGCGATATCGCCTTCTTCTAGGTACATAAAGCGATTAGTCACAGGTAGTAGCGCCAACTGATCTGAGGCAATAAAGTTCTCGCCGATACCGACACCGATGACCAGTGGCGAGCCAAGTCGTACCGCAATTAGCTCATCTGGGCAGTCGACATGGACGATACCCAAAGCAAAAGCGCCATGTAGCTTTGGGATAACAGCGCGAACCGCTGCTAGTAAGTCGTTATCTTGGCTATATAAGTCATTGATAAGATGTGAGACCACTTCGGTATCAGTCTGCGAGGTAAACTCGTAACCTTTCGCGATGAGCTCTTCTTTGAGCTCGCTATAGTTCTCAACGATACCATTATGGACGACAGCGATTTTGCCTGAGATATGCGGATGCGCGTTACGCTGCGCAGGCTCACCATGGGTCGCCCAGCGGGTATGAGCGATACCGATATGACCATCGAAAAACTGCGGATTGACCGCTACAGCATTGACCAGTTCTTGCACTTTGCCCACTTGGCGCTCACGATGTAGCTCATTATTACGAATCACCGTGAGACCNGCAGAATCATAGCCTCTGTATTCTANGCGTTTGAGTCCTTCGAGTAAGATATTAGCGATATTACGCTCAGCGACCGCGCCGACTATTCCGCACATAGTGATTCCTTAAATTCGATGTTTTAGAGTGACAATATTTGTNATTTCGATAGCTATTTTGANAAATTTGTTTGGAGCCATATAGCAGTAAGCAGCACCACNAGTGTTGTCGCGCTGCTTATTTCTGACTGCANTGTGTAGCAAGCCAACTACTGAGCGACTNCTATTTTTTGGTCGGACGTTGGAAATTGTCCTTTTGTACTTGGCGGCCGCGGCCGAGTGCTAGTGCATTGGCATCGACATCTTTTGTGATGACTGAACCTGCTGCTACTGTTGCGGTATCACCGATGGTCACGGGTGCTACTAAGCTTGAGTTGGAGCCGATAAAGGCATTATCTTCGATGATAGTCTGCGACTTGTTAACGCCGTCATAGTTACAAGTAATGGTACCTGCACCGACATTGACGTCCGTGCCGATAGTGGTATCACCGATATAG
>FUFK010071016.1_pt1 | contig 59736 bp, 46 predicted proteins | sample 1021851 | NCBI WGS metagenome assembly FUFK01 (sample SAMEA51879418, study PRJEB19060) | metagenome
GGGCGCGGATTTCCCGGCCCAGGGCCCACAACACCACCGGTGCTTCCACGCCTTCGGCGCGCAGGGTGCGCAGAATGCGCAGCGCCCGGTTGGCGTCGCCGCCGCTGGTGGCGTCGGTGAGGTCGAACGGCGTGTAGCGGCTGGAATCGCCCACCGCCTGCTGCACGGTGGCGGCGTCGACGCGGCCGTCCGTGGCCAGCAGGGCGAGCTTGTCCACTTCCTGGGCGGCGGCCAGCAGGTTGCCTTCGCTGCGCTGGATCAGCAGTTCCAGGGCGTCGTCGTCGATGGTCAACTTGAGCGCGGCGAGCCGGTCGCGCAGCCAGTGTTGCAGCTGCTTGCCTTCCACCGGCCAGATCTCCACCACCGCGCCGACCTTTTCCACCGCCTTGACCCAGGCGCTGTTCCAGTCCTTACGGCGGTCCAGCCGCGAGCAGCGAATCAGAATCAGGGTGTCGTCGTTGGGGTGGTCGAGCAGGTCGCGCAGGATCTGGCTGCCGTTCTTGTCCGGGCGTTTTTCCAGCAGCACCAGTTCCAGAATCCGGCGGCCGCCGAACAGGCTCAGGCTTTGCGATTCATTGAGCAGGGCGTTCCAGTCGATGCCGGTGTCGGCGCTGAAACGGTGGCGCTCGTCGAAGCCCTTCTGGCGGGCGGCGGCGCGCAGGGCGTCCAGGCATTCGTCCTGCTGCAGGGGCTCGTCGCCGGCCACCAGATAGACCGGCAGCAGGTCGTTTTGCAGGTGCTTGGCGAGTTGCTCCACACGCAGGCGCATGGCGGCTAGCGGTTCCGGCTGTCGATTTTGCGGGCGGCATTGGCCAGCTGGTTGATCAGCCGGTAGGCCACGTCCTCGTAGAGGTCGTCGCGCACCAGTTCTTCCTCGTCGGAGGTGGCGGTGACGTTATCCGGCGAGTAGGCGAAGCTGCGCAGGGCGGAAATGCGCCGTGGCGGGTTGAGCATCGCCTCGGTGTCGCGGTCCACCAGTTGCCAGGTGATCTCGTAGCGCAGCTCGCGCTCGGCGGCGCGGCCGCGGGCGTCCACCGCCGCGGTGCGGCTGTCCCAGCGTTCGTCGAGAATCATCACGATGTTCTGTGATTCGCCGTGGATCAGCACGCCGCTGGGTTCCAGCTCGTCCTCCAGGGTGTAGCGAAGCCGGGCGCTGGCGCCGTCCAGGGTGATCGACTCCAGCTCCGGCGTGGAGGTCTGACCGCGCAGTTGCCAGCCGGAGCAGGCCGCCAGCAGCAGGGCGGCGGCGGTGAGCAGCAGGGCGGTTCGGGCGTGACGTATCACTGGCGGTCTCCGATCAATGTTCAGTTGGCGACAATATTAACCAGTTTGCCCGGCACCACGATCACCTTGCGGATGGTCTTGCCTTCGGTGAAGCGCACCACATTGGCTTCTTCCCGGGCCAGCGCTTCCACGCTCTCTTTATCGGCGTTGGCGGGCACGGTCAGTTTGGCGCGTACTTTGCCGTTCACCTGTACCACCATCTCCAGGGTGTCCTTGACCAGGGCGCTCTCGTCCACCGCCGGCCAGGCGGCGTCGATCACCGCCTCGTCATGGCCCAGGGCGTGCCACAGGGCATGGGCGGCGTGGGGCACGATCGGCGACAGCAGCAGCACCGCCGCTTCCAGGGCTTCCTGGCGCACCGCCCGGGCCGGGCCTTCGTCGCCGCCCTCGTTGAACGAGCGGCTGACTTCGTTGCTCAGTTCCATCACCGCGGCGATGGCGGTGTTGAAGGTGTAGCGGCGGCTGATGTCATCGCTGACCTTCTGGATGGTTTCGTGGGTCTTGCGGCGCAGCGTTTTGCCGCTGTCGTCCAGGGCGGCCGGGTCCAGCGCCGGCGCCGGGCCACCTTCCACGTGTTCCGCCACCAGCCGCCACAGCCGTTTGAGGAAACGGTGGGCGCCTTCCACGCCGGAATCGTTCCATTCCAGGGACTGCTCCGGCGGCGCCGCGAACATCATGAACAAGCGCACGGTGTCGGCGCCGAATTCCTCGATCATCTGTTGCGGGTCCACGGTGTTGCCCTTGGACTTGGACATCTTGGCGCCGTCCTTCAGCACCATGCCCTGGCACAGCAGTTGTTTAAACGGTTCGTCGGACTCCACCAGGCCGGTGTCGCGCAGCAGCTTGTGGAAGAAACGCGCGTACAGCAGGTGCAGGATGGCGTGCTCGATACCGCCCACATACTGGTCCACCGGCAGCCAGTAATTGGCGCGGGCCGGGTCCAGCATCGCCTGGTCTTCATCCGGGCAGGTAAAGCGGGCGTAGTACCAGCTCGACTCCATGAAGGTGTCGAAGGTGTCGGTCTCACGGAACGCCGGCTGGCCCTGGTATTGGGTTTTCGCCCACTCGGGGTCGGCCTTGATCGGCGAAACCACGCCGTCCATTTCCACATCCTCGGGCAGCGCCACGGGCAGTTGATCCTCGGGCACCGGCACCTGGCTGCCGTCTTCCAGGGTCAGCATGGGAATGGGGGTGCCCCAGTAACGCTGCCGGGAGACGCCCCAGTCGCGCAGCCGGTAGTTGACCTTTTTCTCGCCCAGCCCGCGCTCGGAGAGCCAGGCGGCGATGGCGTCGAACGCCTGCTCGGACGTCAGGCCGTCGAATTCACCGCTGTTAACCAGCTTGCCCTTGGCGGTGAAGGCTTCGTTGTCCAGGTCCAGGGTCTCGCCGTGGGCGGGCTCGATCACCTGATTGATCGGCAGGCCGTACTTGTGGGCGAACTCGAAGTCGCGCTGGTCGTGGGCCGGCACCGCCATCACCGCGCCGGTGCCGTAGCTCATCAGCACGAAGTTGGCGATCCATACCGGCACTTCCTCGCCGCTGATCGGATGGCGGGCGTAAACGCCGGTAAAGATGCCCTTCTTTTCCATGGTGGCGATGTCCGCTTCCGCCACGCCGGCGCGCTGGCATTCGTCCACGAAGGCGGCCACTTCCGGGTCGCGCTCGGCGGCCGCGCTGGCCAGCGGGTGGTCGGCGGCCACCGCCATATAGCTGACGCCCATCAGGGTGTCCGGGCGGGTGGTGTAGACCCGCAGCAGTTCATTGCCCCGCGGCCCCTCGATGGCGAAGTCCAGCTCCACCCCTTCGGAACGGCCGATCCAGTTTTTCTGCATCGCCTTGACCTGTTCCGGCCAGCCGTCCAGCTGGTCCAGGTCGTTGAGCAGTTCGTCCGCGTAGGCGGTGATTTTCACGAACCACTGCGGGATTTCCTTGCGTTCCACCAGAGCGCCGGAGCGCCAGCCGCGCCCTTCGATCACCTGCTCGTTGGCGAGTACGGTCTGATCCACCGGATCCCAGTTCACCGTCGACATCTTTTTATACACCAGGCCCTTTTCGTAGAGCTTGGTGAAGAACCACTGCTCCCAGCGGTAGTACTCCGGCCGGCAGGTGGCCAGTTCACGGTCCCAGTCGTAGCCGAACCCGAGCCGCTGCAGCTGGCCGCGCATGTAGTCGATGTTCTCGTAGGTCCAGGCGGCGGGGGCGCTTTTGTTCTTGATCGCCGCGTTTTCCGCCGGCAGACCAAAGGCGTCCCAGCCCATCGGCTGCAGGACGTTCTTGCCCAGCATGCGCTGATAACGGCTGATCACGTCGCCGATGGTGTAGTTGCGCACATGGCCCATATGTAGCCGGCCGGACGGGTAGGGGAACATGCTCAGGCAATAGAAGGTCTCTTTACCGGGTTGCTCGGTGACCTTGAAACTGCGGGCGGTGTCCCAGTGTTGCTGGGCTTCCTGTTCTACCTGGTCGGGGCGATACTGTGCGTCCATCGGCTCTCTTAATTGATAAGCGGGTAATTAATAAACGGGATGATATCTGCAAGGGGCCTAGGATACATGAGCATAAGGCGGGCAGACAGCGGATGCGCGGTATGTTGATCACCGCCGCCCTGGCACTGGTGCTGATCGGCGCCACCCTGCCGGCGGTGGTGCGGCAGTTCTATCCGCCGTTACCGGCCAAGGAGCCCGGTGCGCGCCCGGGCGCGGTGGTGGTGCTGGGTGCCGGTCGGCAGCGCGACGGCCAGGACTACCGGCTCAACCCCACCGGCCTGCGGCGGGTCCAGGCCGGGCTGCGCGAGGCCTGGCAGCGCGACCTGCCGATCGTGTTAAGCGGCGGCGCCGAGGACCACGCCCCCGCCGACCCGGACGATTCCGAAGCGGCGATGATGGCGCAGGAAGTGCTGCGCGTCTGGCCGGAGGCCCGCACCCACATCGAACCGAACAGCCGCAGCACCTGGGAAAACGCCCGCAACACCGCCGCCCTGCTGCGGCCTCTGGGGGTGAAGTCGGTGGTGGTGGTCACCGACCGCGCCCATATGCCGCGCGCGATACTCTGCTTCCAGCGCCACGGGCTGCGGGTCGAGGCGGTGGCGCTGGAATCGCTGCCCAAGCCGGCCTGGGCGCCCTCCGCCGGGGCGCTGTCGCAGGTGCCGGTGATCTGGCGCGAGTGGGCCGCGCTGATCTGGTATTACTCTGCGCTATTTCCGGTAGCGGCACGCTTCAAGCGTGTGGCTTGTCGTCGGCGGCCCGTTCGCTGGTCTCGGGGTCGAGCGTTGCCAGCGCCTGGTAGTGGGTCATGAACACCTCGCCGCTGAGCTGTTCGAGAAAGTCGCTGCGTTTCAGCTGGTCCATCACCGGGCCCTTCACCTCCGACAGATGCAGGGTGACGCCGGCGTCCAGCAGGCGCCGGTTCAGGCTTTCCAGGCTGTCCAGGGCGCTGGCGTCGATGTGGTTGATCGCCGAGCAGAGCAGCACCACATGGCGGCGGCCGTCGCAATTCAGCGCCATGTCGTAGATGGCGTCCTCGGTGCGCCGGGCGTTGGCGAAGTAGAGGGACTCGTCCACCCGGATCGACAGCACCCGGGGTGAGGTGATCACCGGGTGGCGGCGCACATTGCGAAAATGCTCGGTGCCCGGCATCTGCCCCAGCTCCGCCATGTGCGGCTGGCTGGTGCGCCACAAATGCAGCGCCAGCGCCGCGCCCACCCCGGCGATCACGCCGATCTCCACCCCCGCCAGCAGCACCCCGGCCAGGGTCACCAGCATGGCGGTGAAATCCGCCTTGGAGTAGCGCCAGGCGCGCCGCAGCGCGCCCAGGTCCACCAGGGCCAGCACCGCCACGATGATGGTCGCCGCCAGGGTGGCCTTGGGCAGGTAGTAAAACCAGGGGGTGAAAAACAGCGCTGTGAGCGCGATGCCGCCGGCGGTGAATACGCCGGCCATGGGGCTGCGGGCGCCGGCATCGAAATTGACCACCGAGCGCGAGAAGCCGCCGGTAACCGGGAAACCGCCACTGACCCCGGACGCCAGATTGGCGGTACCCAGGCCGATCAGCTCGGCATTGCTGTCGATCCGTTGGCGCCGCTTGGCGGCCAGGGTCTGCGCCACCGATACCGACTCCACGAAACCGATCAGGCTGATCAGCAGTGCCGGCAGCGCCAGCTGGCCCCACACCCCGGCGTCGAACGCCGGCAACGACAGCGCCGGCAGGCCGCCGGGGATGGCGCCGACTACCGCCACGCCCTGGCTTTGCAGGTCGCCGGCCGCCACCGCCACGGTGGTGCCGATCACCGCCAGCACCGGCCCGGCCTTGGCGAGCAGATCGGCGAGCATGGGCGGCAGCGGCGTGCGTGCCAGCAGCCGCTTCAACGGGCCGCGCGCCCACAGCAGGAAGAGCAGGGCGGCGGCGCCCACCAGCAGGGTGGGGCCGTTGACGCTGGCGGCCTCGCGGAACGCCGACAGTCCCAGTTCCCAAAGCGTGTCGCCTTGCATCGGAATGCCCAGCAGGTGCTTAAGCTGGCTGGCGGCGATCAACAGCCCGGAAGCGGTGATAAAGCCGCTGATCACCGAATGGCTGAGCAGGTTGGCGATCCAGCCCAGGCGCAGCAGGCCCATGGCGACCAGGAAGACGCCGGAGAGCAGCGCCAGTATCACCGTGGCCGCCAGGTAGGCGCCGCTGTCGCCGCCGGCCACCTGACCGGCGGCGGCCGCCGTCATCAGCGACACTACCGCCACCGGCCCCACCGCCAGGGTGCGGCTGGAACCGAACAGGGCGTAAGCGAGCAAGGGAAGGATGCTGGCGTACAGGCCCATTTGCGCCGGCACCCCGGCGACCAGCGCATAGGCCAGGCTCTGCGGGATCAGCATCAGGGTGACGATCAGCGCCGCCAGGCCGTCGGCGGCGGCGTCGCCGGGCCGGTAGCCTTTCAGCCAGGGGGCCAGGGTCAGCCGGTAAGCCATTCGCGACCTTTCAGCATCAAATCAAAGTAAATACGCGGCATGGCTTTCGATTTCAGCCACCAGTAGCTGCTGCGCGCCTTGGTGGGGTCCAGCGGGAAGCTGGGTTGCAGCGCCCCCTGATAACCGAACTCCGCCAGGATCACCTTGCCCTTTTCCACGGTCAGCGGGCAGGCGCCGTAGCCCTGATAGCGGCCGCTCATCGGCTTGCCGTCCAGGGTGGCGAGCAGATTGACGGCCACCACCGGCGCCTGCTTGCGCACCGCCGCGGCGGTTTTGGCGTTGCCGGTGCCGCTGGCGTCGCCGATGGCGAACACGTTTTCGAAACGGTTATGGCGCAGGGTGTCGGGATCCGCGTCCAGCCAGCCGGCGTCGTTGGCCAGGGCGCTGTCTCGCACGCAGCGCGGCGCCCGCTGCGGCGGCGTGACATGCAGCATGTCGAAGGCTTCTTCGCGCTCCTGGCGGTTGCCGTCCGCATCGGTGTCCACGAACCAGGCTTTACGGGCGCCGGCGTCCACCGCTTTCAGAGTGCTGTTGAAGTTCAGCCCCACCTGATAGCGGCGCATGTATTCCATCAGCGGCGGCACGAAGGTTTCCACCCCGAACAGTACGCCGCCGGCGTTGTGGAACCGCACGTCGATATTGCTCAAGCGATGCTGTCTGCGCCAGTGGTCACAGGACAGATAGAGCGCCTTCTGCGGCGCGCCGGCGCATTTGATCGGCATCGGCGGTTGTGTGAACAGGGCGCGGCCCTGGCGCAGGTCGCGTACGCACTGCCAGGTGTAGGGCGCGTATTCGAACAGGTAATTGGAGGTGACGCCGTTGCGGCCCAGCCCGTCGCGCAGACCCTCCACGCCGTCCAGATGCAGCTCCAGGCCCGGGGCGGCCACCAGCATGCGGTAGCTGACCCGGCCGCCGTCGTCCAGCACCACCTGATTCTGTTCCGGCACGAAGGCTTCCACCCGTGACTGGATCCACTTCACGCCCCGGGGCATCACCGAGGCCATCGGCCGGGCGGTGTCGGCGGGGTCGAAGGCGCCGCCGCCCACCAGGGTCCAGGCGGGCTGGTAGTAATGGGTGTCGGCGGGCTCGATCACCGCGATGCTCAGCGACGGCCGGCGTTTGAGCAGGCTGGCGGCGGCCGCCAGACCGCCGGCACCACCGCCCACCACCAGCACGTCCCAGGTGGTGGCCGCGGAATGGCCGGGTTGCGGCTGTGCCCCGGGGCCGGCCCGCCAGCGTTGTTGCAGACGCGCTTCCTGCTTGCTCAGGTCATAGCCGGCCTGGTCGGCGGTGGCGATCAGCGTTTCCGGGTCGGTGCGCGTGCTTTCCGACAGCGCCCACAGTGAGCTGCTGCGGTTGCCGGTGCGGCAAAACGCCAGCACCGGGCCCCGCGCCTGCTGCATCAGCCCGGCGAACCCCATGACGTCGGTGTCACGGATATCGCCGGGCGTCACCGGCAGGTGGTAATAGGCCAGCCCGGCGGCGCGGGCCGCCTGCTTCAGCGCGTCGCTGGTGGGCTGGTCGTCACCCTCACCGTCCGGGCGGTTGTTGATGACGGTGTGGAAACCCTGCCGGGCGATGTCCTCCAGCTGGCCGGGCTGGATTTGCCCGGCCACGGCCAGGTTGGGCGATAGGCGTTTGTAGTCCGACATCGGCTGCTCCTCAAAGACGGTTCAACGGAATTTTCATGTACTGCACGCCGTTGTCCTCCGGCGGCGGCAAATGTCCGGCGCGCATGTTCACCTGTACCGAAGGCAGAATCAGGCGTGGCATGCCAAGGGTGGCGTCGCGCTCTTCGCGCATGGCGACGAATTGCGCCTCGCTGATGCCCTCGTGCACATGGATGTTGTGACGGCGCTGCTCGCCGATGGTGGTCTGCCAGCAGAACCGGTCACGTCCTTCCGGCAGGTAGTCATGGCAAAGGAATACGCGGGTCTCGTCGGGCAGCGCCAGCAGCTTGCGGATCGAGCGGTACAGGGTGCGCGCGTCGCCGCCGGGAAAGTCGCAACGGGCGGTGCCGTAGTCGGGCATGAACAGGGTGTCGCCGACAAAGAGGGCGTCGCCGATCAGATGGCTCATGCAGGCGGGCGTATGGCCGGGGGTGTGCAGGGCGCTGGCCTGCAATTCGCCGACCTGGTAGCGGTCGCCGTCATGGAACAGGTGATCGAACTGGCTGCCGTCGCGGGCGAAGTCGGTGCCGGCGTTGAACACCTTGCCGAAGGTGTGCTGGACGGTGCGGATGTGGTCGCCGATGGCGAGCTTGCCGCCCACCTGCTCCTGCAGCCAGGGGGCGGCGGATAGATGGTCGGCGTGCACATGGGTTTCCAGCAGCCAGTCCACGGTCAGGTTCTGGGCGCGCACGAAGTCCACCAGCTTTTGCGCGCCGGCGTAGCTGGTGTGCCCGGAGGCGGCGTCATAGTCGAGCACCGAATCCACCAGCGCGCAGCGTCGACTTTGCGGGTCGATAACCACATAGCTGACGGTATTGGTGACCGGATCGAAAAAACTCTCTACCTGCGGGATGCCGGCGGCGGACGGGGACATGAAACCTCCTGAACGGAAAAAACAGCCGGGCGTGCGTCGCGCCCGGCTTCCGTTATAGGTTGGCCAGGAGGTTCTGTCAAATTAGATTATAAGCTTATTCCTAAACGGTATATAACGTCAGCATCAGAATGACTCCAGCAACCCCCGGGCCCGGCGGCCCCGGCCCAGCACCACGAACGCCAGCGCCAGCAGCAGGGTGGGCCAGACGCCGGCCAGCATAAACGGGGTCTCGCCCTGGCGCGGCTGGTACTCGCTGACCAGCACGTCGCGCTCGAACTGGGGCAGCCGCTCCACCACCTTACCGTGGTGGTCAACCACCGCGGTGATGCCGTTATTGGTGCCGCGCAGCAGCCAGCGGCCGGTTTCCAGGGCGCGCAGCCGGGTCATCTGAAAGTGCTGGTGGGGCCCCGCCGAGGTGCCGAACCAGGCGTCGTTGCTGATCGTCAGCAGCACGTCGGCGCTGCCGGTGCGGCTCGCCACCAGCTCCGGGTAAAGGATCTCGTAGCAGATGAAGGGCGCGATCTCATGGCTCAGGGCATACAGATTGGGCTGGCGCGGACTGCCCGGCGTGAAGCTCGACATGGGCAGGTCGAAAAACGGGATCAGCCCGCGAATCAGACCCTGCAGCGGCACGTACTCGCCGAACGGCACCAGCTTCTGCTTGTGGTAGACGCCGTCCTCGCTGTCCGTGCCCACCACCGCGATGCTGTTGTGGTAGGTGGTCGGGGTGCGGCTTTCATCGCGCCACGGCAGGCCGCTGATTAGCGCGCCGCCTTTGGCCGCCACCGCTTCGCCCTGGTCGTCCACGAAGTCGTCGATGTCCTGGTAGAACTCGATCATCGCCGATTCCGGCCACACCACCAGGGTGCCCTCCGGCAGACCCTCGGTAAGGCCGGCGTAGATCTCGCGGGTTTCCTTGCGCATGGTGGCCAGCCATTTCAGGTCCTGGGGCACATTGCCCTGCACCAGCGCCACCTGCTGCCGCTCGCCCTCGGCGTGGGTAAAGCTGAACTGGCCGCCCACCACCCCGGCCACGATCAGCGCCAGGGACAGCACCAGCGGGCCGGTGCCCCGGCCCCGGCGCAGCACCAGCTCCACCGCCGTGGCGGGCAGGATCACCGCCGCCAGGGTCATCAGCCAGATGCCCCCCAGCGGCGCCAGCCCGGCCAGCGGCGTGTCGATCAGCGCGTAGCCGCCGTACAGCCAGGGGAAGCCGGTGAGCAGCCAGCCGCGCAACCAGTCCGCCAGCACCCAGGCGCCGGCGAACATCAGGCCGCCGCCGCCGAACCGGCGGGTCAGCCAGAACGCCAGGCCGTAGAACAGCGCCAGCAGCGCGGCGAAGGCGGCGGTGGCCGGCACCGCCATCCACAGCGGCATATAGCCGTAGTCGGTCATCGACACCTGCAGCCAGGCCACGCCGAACCCGAACATGCCCAGGCCATAGACCCAGCCGCCCAGCAGCGCCGCCTTGGCGGACCCGGCGCTGGCCTGCACCCAGTAGGCCAGCGCCACGCTGACCAGCAGCAACGGCCACAGACCGTAGGGAGCGAACGCCAAGGGGAACAGCAGGCCGGCGATCAGGGCCAGAAATAGATTGCGCATAAGCAGGATCACGATTGCAAAAAGACAAAAGGAGGCCGGGTAGGCGAAGCCTTGTTATACGCAAGTTAGCGCCGGCAATCCATGGCACGCGCCGCCCCGGCGGGGTGGCGCGCGCCAAACCGGCTTCAAGGCTGCTGGCTGAGCCGCCAGGTTTCCTGGCGCCAGAAGGGGATGTCACCGAAATCCCCGTGCGACGACGGCGGAGCGCCGACCTGACGATCAAACGCCTTGAACACCAGATCGCCACGGCTGTGGCGGAGTGCCTGATCCACAATCTGGATCGAGGAGAGCACGTTGACCTCGGAGCCGAAGGTGCGTCGCAGTGCGTGCTCGGGTCGTTCGTGATGCTGGTCGATGGAAACCAATAACGAGCCGGTGGGGATAATGCCGCCGTAATGCATCTCGGAGACTTCCGCCACGCGGTTGAGGGTAAGGTTATAAAAGTTTACCGGCGTTTCCCCGGTCCGGGGCGCATCGGCCAGAATCGGCGCCAGGGCGTTGAGGCTGTCCTCGATGCTGGCGGCGGCGGCCATGTAGACCAGGTTATCGATCAGGTCCGTGGCGGCCCACTGGTCCCGGAAACGCTCCAGTGCGCGGTTGATCACCAGGGTCCCCATGCTGTGCCCGACCAGCGTGAGATCGGGTTGGGCGCCGGGTCGGGACCGGGCGTGGGCCAGCAGCATGGTAAACAGGTGCCCGCCGGGCACCGGCTTCAGATCACGGGGCTGCCAGCGTCCGTCGAAGTCCGAAGCGGGGAAGAACTGGGTCTGGGTGCGGCGTTTCATGACGTCCCAGGCGGAGGCGGAAACCGCGCTGTGCCAGAGGCTGCCCACGGTGTAACGCAGCGGAACGGTGGCAATCTGCGCGCTGCCCCGTCCGGTGCTGTTGAGAAAGCTGGTTTTATAGCGGCTCAGGTTGGCGGTCAGGCCGGACTGCTCGCCCTGGTAGCGAAGCGTGCCGGGATTGGCGCAGGCGTTTTCGCCGCAGAAATTATGGTTGGCGGTTTTCCAGCTGCCGGACAGGGCGCGCGATGGCATCAGCACGCCGCGGCTGGCGGCGCGGTCTTTTTCATTGCTGAGCTGGTAGTAGACCGTGGCCGGAAAGCGACCCAGGGTGGTGGCGATATCCGCGACCAGAATAAAGGGCGCGCTGGCGGCGCCGACCACGGCTCCGGCTTTTTTGCCTTCACGCAGCCGCAGAATATGTTCCCCCCAGGTGCTCAGCGCATCGGATTTCCAGGAAATGAAAATCGGGTAATGCCAGTCCTGTGGGTCGTTCATGATCCGCCAGGCCAGGCCGTCGTGAACTTTCTGATCGCTGTGCTGGTAGCTGTTGAGGCCGCCGTGCACATAGACCAGCAGGCGGGGCCGGTCGCCGCCGTGATGCTCGGCGAGGCGGGTGGCTTCGCAAAGCATGTGCTGGAAGCCTTGCTGGGCCTGGGCTTGATCGAGTGGGCGGCCGGCCTGCTCCGGATCCACCATCAGACCGTCGGGGCTGACCCGGACAATGTGATCGTCGATGGCGCGGGTGCGGCGCAGAGGTCGGTTTGAGACGGAAGGGCAAGGCGGTGATGTGACTTTTTCCTGACCGGCTTCCGTTTCCCGGGCAACCGACATCTTGTTTTCCGCCGGCGGCGTGGCACAGCCGGCGAGCAACAGCAATAACAGTGAGGCAAGTCCTGAATAACGCATGGCGTCTCTCCTTGACGTTGGCCCGTTCGGCACGCCGAAGGAGCCACGTTGACGATGTTGTTATTAGTGGGCGAGGAGCCCATTTTACAATTGGAGAGAATAGCAGTCCGCCGCGCCGTTTCATCCCCCGAATGGGGCATAAGGCCCTGTCATGCCGGTGCGCGGCGTGGGGTCACGTCATCAGCCGTCGGTGGTTTCGCTGTCGCTGTCCGCGTCCAGCGGTGCCACCCGCAGCAGGCGGATGGTGCGGCCGTCGGCGCTGAGCACGGTGAAGCGCAGGTTGCCCATATCCACGGATTCTTCCCGCTGGGGCAGGTGGCCGAAGGCCTGCATCACCAGGCCGCCGATGGTGTCGAATTCATCGTCGCGGTACTGGGTTTTGAAGTGCTCGTTGAATTCATCGATGGGGGTGATCGCCTTCACCGTGAAGTCGTCGCCTTCCAGATCCTTGATCAGGTAGTCGTCGTCATCGATGTCGTGTTCGTCCTCGATTTCGCCGACGATCTGTTCCAGCACGTCCTCGATGGTCACCAGGCCGGCCACGCCGCCGTATTCGTTGACCACGATGGCCATGTGATTCTTGGTGATGCGGAATTCGCGCAGCAGCGAGTCCAGCCGCTTGGATTCCGGCACCACCATCGCCGAGCGCACGTGATCCTTGATCACGAAGCGCTCCATGCGCGCCGGCTCCAGGATCAGCGCCAGCAGGTCCTTGGCGAGCAGGATGCCGATGATCTCGTCCGGGTCGTCGCCGAGCACCGGGAAGCGGCTGTGGGCGCAGTCGATGATGGTGGGCAGAAAGTCGCGCGGGTCGTCGGAGGCGCGGATGCTGACCATCTGTGAGCGGGGAATCAGAATTTCGCGCACCTGCATCTCACTGACGCAGATGGCGCCTTCGATGATGCCCAGGGTGTCGCCGTCAATAATGTCGCTGTCGCGCATGGAGCGCATCAGGTCCAGCAGTTCGTCCCGGGACCCGGGGGTGGAGGTGAAGAACTGGCCGACGCGCTCCAACCAACTTCGGCTGGTGCCATTATCGGAATAGTCGTCCGACATTAGAGATGCAACTCCTTGCTTGAATGGGAAACGGTGTAGGGGTCGGGAAAGCCCTGCTCGGCGAGGGCGCGGATTTCCAGGGCTTCCATCACGTCCGCGTCGTCATCGTCGATGTGATCGAAGCCGAGCAGGTGCAGCACGCCGTGGGTGACCATGTGCGCCCAGTGGGCGTTCAGGGGTTTGTGCTGCTCGGCGGCTTCGCGGCGCACCACCGGGGCACTGATGACGATATCGCCGAGCAGCGGCGCGAAGGCGTCCTCGGGCAGACCCTCCGGCATTTCGAACGGGAAGGACAGCACATTGGTGGGCTTGTCCTTGCCCCGGTATTCCCGGTTCAGGGTCTGGATTTCCGCGTCGTCGACCACCCGCAGGGTGATGTCGCCCACCACGCCGCCGGCCACCGCCACGGCTTTAACGGCCCAGGCGCGTAAGTCGGCTTCGTCGGGGGCGTCCGGGGCGTCGCTGGCCCACTGGACTTCAACGTTGGGGGTCGGTATCCCGCTCATGACGGTCGTAGGCCTCTACTATGCGTTGCACCAGCGGGTGGCGGACCACGTCGCGGCTGTCGAAACGGGTGACGCCGATTTCCTGTTCGCCGGCGAGCACCTCCAGGGCATTGACCAGCCCGGACTTCTGATGGCGCGGCAGATCCACCTGGGTGACGTCGCCGGTGATCACCGCCTTGGAGCCGAAGCCGATGCGGGTCAGGAACATTTTCATCTGTTCCGGGGTGGTGTTCTGCGCCTCGTCGAGGATCACGAAGCTGTTGTTCAGGGTGCGCCCGCGCATATAGGCGAGCGGCGCCACTTCGATCACCAGCCGGTCCATCAGCTTGGCCACTTTCTCGAAGCCGAGCATTTCATAGAGGGCGTCGTAGAGCGGCCGCAGGTAGGGGTCGATCTTTTCCGCCAGGTCGCCGGGCAGGAAGCCCAGCTTTTCGCCGGCCTCCACCGCCGGGCGCACCAGCAGAATGCGCTGCACCTCGGACTTCTCCAGGGCGTCCACCGCGCAGGCCACCGCCAGCCAGGTCTTGCCGGTGCCGGCCGGGCCGATGCCGAAATTGATGTCGAAGCGGCGGATCGTTTTCACGTACTCGCGCTGGTGACCGCCGCGCGGCTTGATGCGCACGCGCTTGGTGCGGATCACCACGTCGTCGCTGGGGAACGCCACCGTGTTGTCGACTTTCTCGGACAGCTCGGACTGCTGCAGATGCAGGTGCACCATTTCCGGGGTCAGGTCCTCGGTGTCGGCGGTCTGGGCGTAGAGGTCGTTGAGCACCGTGGAGGCGGCCTGCACCGCCCGCGAGTCGCCGGACAGATGAAACAGGTTGCCGCGGTTGCGGATATCCACCTGCAGGCGGTCGGCGATCTGCTTGATATGCTCGTCGAGACGGCCGCACAGGCTGGCCAGACGGCGGGAGTCGTAGGGTTCAAGACTGACTTGCTGGGAAGCGGCTGGTGTGTCCAAGTTGGGAGAGATGGCCCCTGGGGCAGTTGGCGATGAATTCAGAATACTCTCAAGGGCCCCGCTGGGGAACCCTCTCAGCCGGCACTCTAGCCCGGCCCCCGGCGTCGGGGCAAGCGCCGTGGCCGGGTTGTCGGACAGCGCCGCTCAGGCGGGCGCCACGCGCGGGCCCAGATCGCCGTCGCAGGTCACCGTCTGCAGGCTGCGCGGCAGCAGGTAAAGGGTGTCGTCGCGGCCCGGCGCCAGGGCCGCCCAGGTGTCCCGGTCCAGCTCCACTTCCAGCACGCCGGCGCCCCAGCCGCGCGGCTCCAGCTCCAGGGTGACGGTGCCGCCGAACACGCTGCGCGCCGCCAGTTTCACCGGCAGGTGGGCGTGCTCGACCGGGGCCTTGGCCAGGGTCGCCTCGTGGGGGCGCAGGTACAGGGTCAGGGCGCCGTCCGGGCAGGCGCCGTGGGTGTCCAGGCGCAGGCGCGCCTCGCCGGACTGCCAGACGGCGCCGTCGTAGAGGCCCTCCAGGGCGTTGATATGGCCCAGGAAGTCGAACACGAAGCGGCTGGCCGGCTGTTCGTAGACGGTCAGCGGGCTGCCGATCTGCTCGATATGCCCCTGGCTCATCACCACCACCTGGTCGGACACTTCCATGGCCTCTTCCTGGTCGTGGGTGACGAAGATGCTGGTTACCGAAATCTGCTCATGCAGGTGGCGCAGCCAGCGGCGCAGCTCCTTGCGCACCTTGGCGTCCAGGGCGCCGAAGGGCTCGTCGAGCAGCAGCACCTCCGGTTCCAGGGCCAGGGCGCGGGCCAGCGCCACGCGCTGCTTCTGGCCGCCGGACAGCTGCGCCGGGTAGCGCCCGGCCATGGTGTCCATCTGCACCAGTTCCAGCAGCTCACGAACCCGGGCGCGCACCGCGTCGCGGCCGGGGCGCTCGCCGCGCGGCAGCATGCGCAGCCCGAAGGCGACGTTGTCGGCCACGGTCAGGTGGCGGAACAGGGCGTACTGCTGGAATACGAAGCCCACCTTGCGGCGGCGCACGTCCAGGGTGGTGACGTCGCGCTCGTTGAACAGCACCCGGCCCCGGTCCGGTTTTTCCAGGCCGGCGATAATGCGCAACAGGGTGGTCTTGCCGGAGCCGGACGGGCCCAGCAGGCCCACCAGCTCGCCCTGGGGCACGTTCAGGGAAATGTCATCCAGTGCGGCGAAGCCGCCGAACGTCTTGCGGATGCCGTCAACGCGGATGCTCATGTCAGGGTCTCCTCGGCGGCGTTCAGTTTGCTGCTCTGGCGCCATTCCAGCACGGTTTTCAGAAGCAGGGTGACCAGCGCCATGGCCCCCAGCAGGCCGGCGGCGGTGAAGGCGCCCACGGTGTTGTAGTCCTCGTTGAGCATCTGGATCAGCAGCGGCAGGGTCAGCGTCTCGCCGCGGATCAGGCCGGACACCACGCTCACCGCGCCGAATTCACCCACCGCCCGGGCGTTGGTGAGCACCACGCCGTACAGCAGCGCCCAGCGGATTCTCGGCAGTGTCACGTACCAGAACGCCTGCCAGCCGGAGGCGCCCAGCAGGATCGCCGCTTCCTCTTCCTCGGTGCCCTGGGACTGCATCAGCGGAATCAGCACCCGGGCCACGTAGGGGCAGGTCACGAACACGGTGACCATCACCATGCCCGGCAGCGCGAACATCAACTGCACGTCGAAACGGTCGTCCAGCCACTGCCCGACCAGGCCCTGGCCGCCGTACACCACCAGATAGCAGAGGCCGGCGACCACCGGCGACATGGCGAACGGAATGTCGATCAGGGTGCTGAGCAGCTTGCGGCCGCGGAACTCGTAGCGGGTCACGCACCAGGCCAGCAGCACGCCGAACACCAGATTCACCGGCACCGTGATCAGCGCCACGATCACGGTGAGCTGGATGGCGCCGATCATGTCGTCGCTGGTCAGGTTGTCCACCACCATGCCGGCGCCCTGGGCGAAGGCCTCGGCGAAGATCACCACCAGCGGCAACACCAGCAACACCACCACGGCGGCGAACGCGGCGGCGACCAGCGTCCATTGGTGCCATTTGTGGGGCCGGTTTGCGGAGGACATGGGTGGCGGGCTCCTTACGGTGTTTGTGGGAGGTGATGATTCTATATTCCGGAACGGCAAAATAAAGCGCTCATTTATATCCTTTCGCCATGCCGTTAGATCGCGGGACTCTCCCGGCGCGTACAAATCGTTACGTTTCGCTACATCCGGGCCGTCCCGGGGCGGGTATCCCCTTACGGGATCTCGATTCCCGGTTCGGGCGACCTCCGGCCGCCCCCTTCATGATGAAGCAAGGAGAGAGAGCGTGAACTTGAATACCAATGGTCTTTACTGGCTGTCGCCGCTGGCGCTGGCCGTGACCCTGGCCGCCTGCGGTGGCAACGGCGGCAGCAGTTTCGTCCCGGATAACAACAACGGCGGCAATCAGGATTCGCCCCTGCTGGTGATGCACAACGGCGGCGGCAGCGTCGGCCAGATCGACCAGCTCGACAGCGGTCTGCGCGTTCAGTCCACCTTCAACGCCGACGCCAACGAAGGCATCGTGCTGGATCTGCTCGGTAACGTGCACGCCGCCGACGACACCGCGGTGCCCAGCAGCGTACAGACCCTGCACAAACTTCTCGACCGCCAGGACGGCGCCTCCCCGGTGGCCACCCTGGACCGCTCCTTCACCGCCACCGGCTCGTCCAACCTGAAAGGCGTGGCGATCGCCCATGAGGCCGGCCTGATCATGGCCGCCAACATCAACGGCAACAGCATCGAGATTTACGGCACCACCGCCGGCGCCACGCCGCTGGCCTCCACGGCCTTGGCCGGCGACGCCTGGGATCTGGCCTACGACGAAGACGCCGACCGGGTGTTCCTGGCCATGACCAACGGCACCATCCTGGTCGCCGACGACTATGTGGCGAACGGCTTCAGCGTGGCCGGCGCCCGTGTCATCACCCCGGACAGTGCCGGCATGACCTCCAACATGCACGGCATCGGCTACGACGCCGACAGCGACACCCTGGTGGTCACCGACGTGGGTGACGCCGCCATCGCCGACGACGGCCGCCTGTACGTGATCGAAAACGCCTCCACCGCCAACGGCACCGTGACCCCGGCCCGCACCGTCAACGGCCCGGACACCATGCTGGGTAACCCGGTGGACCTGGTGCTCGACGGCAGCACCGCCTACATCGCGGAAAAATCCAACGACGCCATCCTGGTTTACCGCAGCGTGTTCAGCGGTCCGTCCGGCGACGTGGCTCCGGACAAGACGGTGGACAGCGTCAAGCCCGAGTCCCTGGCCGTGATCATGGACAGCCCGGTGCAGCCCGACCTGTCCGACCTGGAAGACACTTCCGTGACCATCAACGGCGTCATGGTGACCCGCAACCCGGACCCGGATAACGCCGACCCGGACGTGCTGGTCTATGACACCGACCTCACCGCCCAGAGCCGCGACTTCTCCGTCGGCCAGCCGGTGGAAAGCATCAGCGTCAACCAGACCGGCGACGCCTACGCCACCTACGACAGCGGCATCGCCGTGCTCAACCGGGTGGGCGTGGGCCGCGACGGTGAAAGCTTCAACATGAGCCGCGACCGTCTGATTTCCGGCGCCAACACCGGCCTGTCGGCGCCCAAGGGCTTTGATATCGCCGACGAGCTGGGCTGGGTGCTGGTCACCGAAAACAGCGCGCCGGGTTCCGTGCGCGTGTTCGGCGCCCAGGCCGACGGCGATGTGGCCCCGATCTTCAGCATCGACCTCACCGTGCAGCCCTGGGATCTGGACTACGACCCCGAAGGTGACCGCCTGTACGTGGCGCTTACCGACGGCACCGTGGCGGTTTGTGACGATCTGAGCACCGACCGTGGCGCCGGCGGCGCCGACCGCACCATCGTCCCCGGGGAAGGCGGCAACGCCTTCGCGGCACCCACCAACCTGCACGGCATCGTGCACGTGGCGGACGGCGACAAGCTGATCCTGTCCGACGTGGGCAGCGGCGCCAACCCCACCGACGGCAAGCTGTACGTGTTGGATAACGCCTCCAGCGCCGACGGCATCACCAACGTGGCGGTGCGCATCGACGACGAGGACAACAACGCGGTCGGCAACACCATGCTCGGCAACCCGGTGGATATCGCCTTCGACGGCGCCAACCTCTATGTGGCTGAAAAGTCCCAGGGCATGGTGCTGCGTTTCGATAACATCCTCAGCTCCGCCGGCGGCGACGTCAGCCCGGACGAGTCCATCGCCCAGGCGGCGCCGGAATCCGTGGTGCTGATCGCCGACTACCTGGGCCGCGCGCCCGAGTAAGCTGTACGTAGCTCCAAGGGAGCCGCCTTTGCGGCGGCGCCCTTCCAGGAGTGAGCAACAAAGCGTTCTACGAAGTCAGTTTTGTGGGAGCTTGCCTGCAAGCGAAAGGCCGGCAAAGCCGGCCGGCAGGATGCCAGAAGCGTTACTGACGGCAGTATCAACAGCGTCTCTGGGATCCTGCCGGGTGGCTGACGCCACCCTTTCGCGGGCGGGGCCCGCTCCCACAAGCCCGCTCCCACAGGGCGAAGCTCCTACAAAACTGGCTTCGTGGCCCGACATTGACACGGCCTTCTCGCGGCGCGATGGACCATCGCGTTTTATTCACATCGCGCCGGACATCCCATGGACGAGTCGAATCACCAACTGGAGCAAGCCACGGTTTTACTGCTGGCCTGTGCCCGAGGCGACGCCAAGGCGTTTCAACGGCTGTACCGTTTGGAGGCGCCACGGATGCTGGCGCTGGCGCGCCGGCTCAGCGGCGACCGGGAGCTGGCGGAAGAGGCGCTGCAGGATACGTTCGTGCAGGTGTGGCGTAACGCCGTCCGCTTCCATCCTGAAAAGGGCAGCGCCCGGGCCTGGTTGTACGCGCTGCTGCGCTACCGGCTGATCAATCAGCACCGCCGGGCGAAACGTGACGACGCCGAGGCGCTGCCGGGGGACGACTGGCCGGATCCCGGGCCCAACCCGGAGCAGTGCTCGATGCAGTCCGACCAGCGGCGCGCCATGCAGGAGTGCCTGCGCGGTTTGCAGGGCGACCGGCGCCGGCCGATATTGATGGCGTTCTATCAGGGTTTCACCTATGAGCAGATCGCCGAAACATTAGCGGTGCCCCTGGGCACCATCAAAAGCCGGGTTCGCACCGGGCTTAAAGGGCTTCAGGAGTGTCTGCGGCTATGATTCCCGATAACCAGGAAGAACAGCGTCTGCTGATCGCCGAGTATGTCCTCGGTCTGCACCGTGGCGAGCAGGCGGTGGAGATCGAGCGCTGGTTGGCGGAAGACGAGCAGGCCGCGCGGCAGGCGGCGTACTGGCGCGAACACTGGGTGGGCGCCGCCGAGCTGCTGGAGCCGGCGCGTCTGCCGCCCGGCCTGTGGCGGCGCCTGGCCCGCGAGACCGGCATCGCCGTGTCCTGGTGGCGCGGCCTGTGGCGGAGCACGCCCGCCTGGCGCTTCGCCAGCGCCGCCCTGCTGGTGGCCCTGGTGCTGGCGGTGGGCCCGCTGCGCCAGCCGGCCCCGGTGTACACCGTGGTGCTTCAGGCGCCGGGCGAAGCGGCCCAGCCGGGCTGGCGGATCACCGTGGCGGACAACGGCGACCTGCAACTGACGCCCCTGGCGCAGCAGACGGACTACCGCGCCGACCGCAGCGTGCAGTTCTGGACCCTGGAAAATAACGCCGAAGGCCCCCGCTCCCTGGGGCTGGTGGAGCCGGGCCGCAGCCTGGTGATCCCCGCCGAGCAGGTCGGCGGCGTGGAAAGCGGCCAGCTGTTCGAACTCACCCTGGAGCCGCCGGGCGGCTCACCGGAACCCCGGCCCACCGGCCCGGTGCTCTTTATCGGCCGCGCAGTCGCACTATAAAAAGCAGCTGAGAGTTGATAGTGGACAGTTGACAGTTAACTGGGGCGGGCTGGTGGGCTTTCCCGCGGCCCGCGGCCTGCGGCCGGCACGGCCTGTCCCCGCGGGCACGGCGTCCACGCCCCACGGGCCCTTCCCGCGCAGCTATCAACTATCAACTGTTAACTATCAACTGTGTTCTTAGCTTCCGTGCCAACGGCGGATCAGCCGCCCCTGCACCATCTGGATGCCGAACAGCAGCACCAGGGAGGCGCCCAGGATCACCGAGGCCAGGGCGCTGGCGGCGGCGAAGTCGTACTCTTCCAGGCGGATGTTGACCAGCAGCGAGATGATCTCGGTTTCGAACGGCATGTTGCCGGCGATAAAGATCACCGCGCCGTACTCGCCCAGGCTGCGGGTGAACGCCAGGGCGGTGCCGGTGAGCAGCGCCGGCATCAACTGTGCCAGCACCACGCGGAAGAACGACGCCATGGGCGTGGCGCCCAGGGTGGCGGCCGCTTCTTCCACGTCCGGGGTCAGGTCTTCCAGCACCGGCTGTACCGCGCGCACCACGAACGGCAGGCTGGTGAAACTCATCGCGATCATGATGCCCAGCGGCGTGTAGGCCACCGGAATGCCGATCGCTTCGAACCACTGCCCCAGCCAGCCGTTGGCGGCGAACAGCGCCGACAGGGTGAGGCCGGCCACGGCGGTGGGCAGGGCGAAGGGCAGGTCCACCAGGGCGTCCATCACGCGGCGCCCGGGGAAGCGGTAGCGCACCAGCACCCAGGCCAGCAATAACCCCACCACCGCGTTGATGGCGCTGGCGCCGGCAGCGGCCAGCAGGGTGACCTTGAAACTGGCCAGGCTGCGCGGGTTGGTGATCACCGACCAGTAGCGGTCCCAGGTCATCTCGCTGACGTGCAGCACCAGCCCGGACAGCGGCACCAGGATCACCAGCGAAATAAACAGCACGCTCAGCGCGAAGCTGAGCGTGAAGCCGGGCAATACCGAGTGCCGGGTGCGCAGGATGGCCAAATCAGCGTCTCCGCGCCTGCGCCTGCAGTTCGTCGAGCACGCCGCCGGAGGCGAAGTGGGTGTCCTGGGCGTTCTGCCAGGAGCCGAAGTAGTCCTCCACCTTGAGCAGCTTCACCGGCGGGAACTGGTCTTCGGTGGCTTTCACCACTTCCGGGTGATGCACACGGTAGTTGAAGGTGGTCAGCAGCTCCTGGATCTCCTTGTCGTAGAGGTGTTCCAGGTAGGCGGTGGCCACCTCGCGGGTGCCGCGCTCGTCGACCACGTCGTCGACCACGCTGACCGGGAATTCCGCCAGTACCGAGGTCTTGGGCACCACCACCTCGTAGTCGCCGGTGCCGTACTCCTTGCGGATGTTGTTCACTTCCGACTCGAAGCTGATCAGCACGTCGCCGATCTCGCGCTCGGCGAAGGTGACGGTGGCGCTGCGGCCGCCGGAGTCGAACACCGCCACGTTGCCCAGGAAACGGGTCATGTAGTCGCGGATTTTTTGCTCGTCGCCGCCAAACTGCTCTTCCGCGGCCATCCAGGCGGCCAGATAGGTGTAGCGGCCGTTACCGGAGGTCTTGGGGTTGGGGAACACCACATCGACCCCGTCCTTGGCCAGATCGCCCCAGCCCTGGATGTCCTTGGGGTTGCCCTTGCGCACCAGGAAGGCGGTGGTGGAGTAGTACGGGCTGGCGTTGTTGGGCAGCCGCTGGTTCCAGTCCTCGGGAATCAGGTTGCCCTTGTCGTGCAGCACGTTGACGTCGGTGACCTGGTTGAACGTCACCACGTCCGCTTCCAGCCCCTGGAGGATGGCGCGGGCCTGCTTGGAAGAGCCGGCGTGGGACTGCTTGATGTTGATGTCCTTACCGGTCTGCGCTTTCCAGTAGGCCTGGAATTTCGGGTTATAGGTCTGAAACAGCTCACGGGCGACGTCGTAGGAGCTGTTCAGAATGGTTTGCTGGGCTGCGGCCACGGAAGTGGCGGCCAGCAGAATCAGAGAGAGCCAAACACGCATGTCCGTTATTCCTTAAACGTCGAAGCCAATGAGGCGACCTAGTTTATATAACCGAATGTTTAATGAAACAGGCCGCCTAGACTGATTTTGAATTTCAATATGAATATCAGGCCGTGACGGGCAAGCCGCCGCGCAGGGAGTTGGGCAGCGCCTCGACGATCTCCACGTCGACGAAATCACCGATCAGGTCGATGTCGTCGCAGGCGAAGTTGACCACCCGGTTGTTCTCGGTGCGGCCCTTGAGCTGGCCCGGATCCTTCTTGGAGAAGCCGTCCACCAGGATGCGCTGGGTGCTGCCCACCATCTTGCGGGAGATGTCCTGGGCGTTCTGGCTGAGGCGCTGCTGCAGGATGCGCAGGCGCTCCTTCTTCACCGCCAGCGGCACGTCGTCGGGCAGCTCCGCCGCCGGGGTGCCCGGGCGGGCGCTGTAGATAAAGCTGAACGAGGTGTCGAAGCCGATATCGCCGATCAGGTTCATGGTGGCCTCGAAGTCGGCGTCGGTTTCGCCGGGGAAGCCGATGATAAAGTCGGAGCTGTAGGAAATATCCGGGCGGATGCGGCGTAACTTGCGCAGCTTGGACTTGTACTCCAGCACCGTGTGGTTGCGCTTCATCATCGCCAGGATGCGGTCGGAGCCGGACTGCACCGGCAGGTGCAGATGGCTGACCAGCTCCGGCACTTCCTCGTACACCTGGATCAGGGCGTCGGAGAACTCCACCGGGTGGCTGGTGGTGTAGCGGATGCGGTCGATGCCGTCGATATCGCGGATCAGCAGAATCAGGTCGGCCAGATCCAGCGTCTCGCCGCCGGCGCCCTGGCCCCGGTAGGCGTTCACGTTCTGGCCCAGCAGGTTGATNTCGCGCACGCCCATGTCCGCCAGGTGGCGGATCTCATCCAGCACCGGCTGCACCGGGCGGCTCACTTCCTCGCCCCGGGTGTAGGGCACCACGCAGAAGGTGCAGTACTTGGAGCANCCNTCCATGATCGACACGAAGGCGCTGGGGCCGTCCACGCTGGGCTCGGGCAGGTTGTCGAACTTTTCGATTTCCGGGAAGGTCACATCGATGGCCAGCGAGCGGGTGCTGGCCGCCTGGGTGATCAGGCCCGGCAGGCGGTGCAGGGTCTGGGGGCCGAACACCACGTCCACATAGGGGGCGCGCTCGCGGATCGCCTCGCCTTCCTGGCTGGCCACGCAGCCGCCGACGCCGATGATCAGCTCCGGGTTGCGCTCCTTGAGGCGCTTCCAGCGGCCCAGCTGGTGGAACACCTTCTCCTGCGCTTTTTCGCGGATCGAGCAGGTGTTGAGCAGCAGCACATCCGCGTCTTCCGGATTGTCCGTGGGTTCCAGATTGTGGGTGGACTCCAGCAGATCGACCATGCGGGTGGAGTCGTACTCGTTCATCTGGCAGCCGTGGGTCTGGATAAAGAGCTTGCGTGCCATGGATCGTGACCTCTGGGGCGGCGTTGCGCGCGGCCGGCCCTATCTGTTGGAAATGTGGCGGGCGCGAATTATACCGCCGCAAAGCGCCCCTGGACACCGGCGCGGCCGGGCGCGGCGAATCGCCGCGCCCGGCGGGCTGGGAGCGGCGGCCCCGAAACGCTATGATCGGCGCCGTTCGCGCCCCGGCGCGGTTTTCAAGGCGCGCGCGGCGCGCGGGAGAGAGGATGAAAACGAGGATTCGAATCGGGCTGGCGCTGCTGCTGGCGGCCCTGACCCTGGCCGGCTGCGGGGACGACCCGGGCAGCGATCTGCCGGTGAACACCCGCCTTGGCGGTGATTTCACACTCACCGATCACAATGGCGAGCCGTTCCGGCTGTCGTCCCTGGAAGGCCGGGTGGTGATTCTGTTCTTCGGCTACACCCACTGCCCGGACATCTGCCCGGCGGTGCTGGCGCGGGTGGCCCAGGCCTACCGCAATCTGGACGAGCAGGGCGACGCCGGGCCGGTGCAGCCGGTGTTCATCACCTTCGACCCGGAGCGGGACACCCCCGCCCATCTGCGTGAATACCTGCCCTGGTTCAAGGCCGACATCATCGGCCTCACCGGCAGCGTGGCCGAGATCGAGGCGGTGGCGGAGCAGTACGGGGTGGTATTCCTGAAGACGGACGGCCAGGATGAGGCCTACGACTTCACCCACAGTGATTACATTTACCTGCTCGACCGGCAGGGCCGGGTGCGCAAGCTCTACCCGGCGGATTTCGACATCGACGAGGTGGTCAATGATGTTCAAAGCCTTCTTTAAGCCCGTGGCCCTGGCGGCCCTGCTGGCGCTGTCGGCGACGCCGGCCGCCGCCGGCGATCTGGAAATCAGCGGCGCCTGGTTGCGCGCGGTGCCGCCGGTGTCGCCGACCATGGCCGGCTATTTCGAGCTCCGCAATCGCGGCGACCGGGTGGTGAAGCTGGAAGGCGCGGACGTGGACTTCGCCGGCGGCGCCATGCTGCACGACAGCCGCACCGGCGAGGACGGCCAGCGGCGTATGGTGCACCTGGACCGCGTCCGCCTGGATCCCGGCGACCGGGTGCGCTTCGCCCCCGGCGGCAAGCATCTGATGCTGATGAAGCTGAGCCAGGTGCCCGAGCGCCGGCGAAAGCGTGGAGGTGTGCCTCACCTTCGCCAACCATGACGACCTCTGCACCGATTTCCCGGTGCGTCATAACGCCCCCTGAACGGGTGACCTCCGGTCGCGGCGCCGCGCTCTGGCTGCTGCTCGGCGCTCTCGCCGCCGGGCCGGCGGGCGCCGACTGCCGGGATCTGGCCGCGCCCCGGGCGGTGCCCACCGCCGCCGACGGGCAATGGAGCCTGGCCACCTTCAACCTCTGGCGCCTGCGCGACACCGAAAAGAACAGCCCCATCGACCGCCCCCTGGACGACGCCGTCTATCAGGCGCGCCTGGACGCCCTGGCCGGCTATATCGTCGACACCCTCAAGGCGCCGGTGCTGCTGGCGGTGCAGGAGGTGGAGAACATCGCCATCCTCGAGCAGCTCGCCGAGCGGGTCACCGCGCAAGGCGGGCCGCGTTACCGGGCGCGGCTGCTGGAAGGCCACGACCCGGCCGGCATGGATGTGGCACTGCTGCACCGGGCCCCGGCGCAAGTCGGCGGCGTCCGCGCCCTGTTCGCCGACCAGCGCTTCCGGGGCCAGCCGCTGTTCAGCCGCCCGCCGCTGGCGGTCTCCCTGACCGCGCCCCGCGAGCTGACCCTGGTGATCGTGCATCTGCGCAGCGCCAACGGCCTCGGCGAGAAACCCTGGGTGGCGGAGAAGCGGCGCCGCCAGGCGGCACGGCTGGCCGAGTGGTCCCGGGCCCGAAGCGACACCGCCCTGGCGGTGGTCGGCGACTTCAACAGCGCGCCGGACAGCGGCGCCTTCAGCGAGCCGCTGACGGTGATGGCGGCGAGCGGGCTCTATAACAGCTGGGACCGTGTGAAAAGCGCGGAGCGCTACAGTTACCGCCACCGTTGCCGGCCGCAGACGCTGGATTACGTCTGGTTGTCGGAGGCGCTCAAGGCGGAGTTACAGGGTGTGGCGGTGAGCCGGGGCAATGCCGGGCGCTACGATCGCCTTTACGGCAGTGACGGTAGCGAGGTGGTGTCCGACCATGATGGTCTGGTGACGTACTTTGAGTAGGCGGGGACTCGCGTAAAAAAACACCGTGGGGCCTGCTTGCGTTTCCAGCGAGGACCAGGGAGGGCCCCACGGTGTGAAAATAAGGGGCGGGGGGAGAACTCCCGCCCCGTGTTCTTGACGCTCTTAGAACGACAGGGCGTAGGTCACGACGAACAGGGTGTCGTCGTTGTCGTCCATGTTGCCGGCTTCGGAATCAACGATCTTGGAGACCGTGAACCCGAGTTCATCGGTAAGCGCGTAGCTCAGATCAACGTGGGTGTAGTTGCTGTCATCGGCTTCGAAGTCCCAGGTACCGACGGTGACGCCGTATTTGTCGTAGCTGTAACCCAGGGTGTAGTAGTTGTCTTCGTTGTCCACGGAATCGTCGCCGCGGCCGTAGTCACCCACACCGAAGTAACCCGCGGCGCTGAAGCCGGCGAAGCCCAGGTTGAGGATCACTTCCTGGAAATCGCGATATTCGTCCTGGGTGTAGGTGCTGGAGTTCGGATAGTTGTAGTCCACGTAGGCGATGTCGTAGCTGAAATCACCCAGGGAACCGGCGTAGCCGGCGTACAGGTCGTACTCGCTGCCGCCGATTTCAGAGCTGCCCCAGACACCGGCGTAAAGCCCCGTGCTGTGAGCATAGTCCAGGCTACCGAACACCTGGGCGTTACCCTCGGTCAGATCCACACCACGCCAGAAGTACATGTTGGAGACACCGGCGGTGCCGCTGATTTCGGCCACTGCGATGGAAGGAGCGGCCAGGCCTGCTGCCATGGTGGCGGCCACGCTGGCGGCCAGAACGGTCTTTTTGATCCCAGATACGTGTTTCATGTGCAACCCTCTTTGCAAATAACAAATGTTCTGTGGTTTGTGCGCTCCTGGCGCACCGGCCTGGGAGGCTCGTATCGGTATAAAGCAGGGAGCGTGCCAAAAATAAAAACCCCTGATTTTTCAGGGGTTTAGGGGGAGAGGCGAAAAGAGGGTCGGGGTAAAGCCGGTAAAGGGCCCGGCGGCTGTGCGCTGTTTTAGTGCCTTGCACCAAAACGGCGCTTTTATCAGGGGCAGTCCCAGTCCACCGGCACCGCGTCGGCCTGCACGCCTTCCTCGCCGCGTACTTCCAGGCCGCACTGGCCGGCCTCGTTGCGGGTAAAGTGGGCGAAGTAACGGGTATCCGCCTGAGCGTTGAACTGTACGGCCACCCGGCAGTGATTGCGGCGCATGTCGGTGTCGCGCTCGTTGTAGACCACGCCGATGCGGGTCTGGCCGTCGGCGGCCACCGTCACCGGTACCTGTTCGGCTTTTCTCATTGTTTTGAACAGCTCGTTAAAGGCATTGGTGTCCCAGGGCTTCACCGCCAGGGATATCTTGGTGTCCTTGAAGCCGCGGCCGGGCACGCACACCACTGGCTGGGCGGCCTCGTTGCCGGTGAACACCACGGCGGCGGTGTCCTCGCCGGTGGGTTCCTGGTAGTTGAGCATCTGGCAGCCCGCCAGCATCAGGGCGGGCAGGAGCAACAGCGTTTTTTTCATAATCGAAGGTCCTCTGAATGAATATCGCCAGTGTAGGGCTGCAAGAATAGGACCACCAGAGGACTAGGTCGGGTCGCCGCCGAACCAGTGGCGGATCGCCTCGCGGGTCAGTGCGTCGCGGCGTGGGCCGGTGGGCAGCCAGTTGCCGGCGTTGGCGGTGAGCGCGGTGAGAAATTCCAGCAGGGGCAGATGCTGGCGCAGCACGCGGTGATGGCGGTGGCCGATCACCGGATTGAAGAAGCCGAAGAAATCCAGCATCTGGCGGGGGTTCTTGCGCACCCACAGCCAGGAGCCCATTTCCAGGGTGAACGGCAGGAACATCTTTTCCGGGTGGTGTTCGCGGGCGCGGTCGTAGAGATAGTCCCAGAGGTCGCCGTGGGTCGTGTAGTTCAGGGACTGGGGCTCGATCAGATAGGGGTGGTGGTGCGGGTAGGTGGCCTCCAGCACCTGCTTGAGCCGGTACACCTCGGCCAGGTGGGCGATCGGCTGGTGGGTGCGCGCGTAGCTGCACCAGATGCGGTCGCGCCGGCCGAAGCCGCTGTGGCAGTCCAGGCTCAGCGATACCGGCGCGCGCAGCAGCTTTTCTTCCACCACCCGGACCAGCGCCTGCGCTTCCGCTTCCATGGGGTCGCCGGCGCGGCCCCGGAACCAGGGCAGGTGCCGGCTGAGGCGCTGACCGCCGACCAGGAACGACACCCGGCCGTCCGCCTCCACCGGGGCGTTGCGCATCAGGTCGACGCCGTTGGGGTTGCTGCGGGTGCGCCGCCAGACGCCGCCCGGGTTGACCATCGGCATGAACACCAGGCGGATATGCTCCAGGCGCCGGTGCAGCTGGTCGTCCCACTGCAGGCGGTGAATCAGGCTGTGCAGCCAGGACAGAATCACCTGGGTGCCGATCCGTTCCACGCCGTGCACGCCGCCGAAGAAGCCGATCGCCGGTGCCCCGGCGGCCTGGCTGCCCATCTCGATCACCCGCACCGGCAGGCGCAGGTCGCCCTGCGGCACCGTCAGCACCTCGGTCACGCGCAGGTGCCGTTCCCCCAGGCGTATCAGGTTGTCCAGATGCAGTTGCTCGGGCAGGTGGCGTTGTAGCTGGTAGAGGTGTTGTTCCATAGGTCCGGCCGGTGTCGGAACGTCCAGACTAACGGCGCACTGTCACGGTTTTATGACAATCCTCTGGCGGCGCGAAGGTCACGCAAGCGTGATCAAACTGTCAGCGCACTGTCACCCGGGCCGGTCAGGCTTGCCTCGAGCCTGGCCTGCGGACCGCTGACGTGACCGATGTCCAAGACCTGAATCTGTTATCCCTGGAAACCGGCGATGTGTTGCTGTTTTCCGGACGGGGGCCGACCAGTTCGGTGATTCGTGTTTTCACCCGCAGCCCCTGGAGCCACATCGGTCTGGTGGTGCGGCTGCCCGGCTACCCCGAGCCGCTGGTGCTGGAAGCCGCCGGCGGCGGCGATTCCGCCGACCTGCATCTGGGCCGGCCGGTGGCGGGCGTCACCCTGGTGCCCCTGGCGCGCAAGCTGGCCAACTACGCCGGTGACGTGGCGGTGCGCCGCCGCCTCGGCCCGCCGCTCAGCGAGGCCCGCCAGCGACTCGCCCGGCGCCTGGTGGCGCGCCTGCTGCACCGTCCCTATAAGAACTACCTCTGGTGCAATGTTCGGGACTTGCTCACCGGCTTCACCCGTCCGCCGGACCGGCGCGGCTGGTTCTGTTCCGAGCTGGTCGCCGAGTTCTACCGGCGGCTGGGCTGGCTGCCCCGGGATGTGCGGGTCAGCGGTTTCGTGCCCGGGCACTTCGGCTCCACCCGCCTGACCCTGCTCGACGGCACCCTGCTGCCGCCGCAATTCCTTAAACGGGGCCGGCGCGGGCCGGCCACCGAGCCGCCTAAAGCCAGCGCCGCACCCGTTGCCGATACGCTTGCCACTGCGCCCCGAACCGCTGCGCGTGAAAAGCTTCTTCCGCGGCGATCACGTGGCTATGCATAACCCACAGCACCGCCACCAGCATCAGCAGCATGCCCGGGCTGCCCAGGCTCAGCGCGCAGGCCAGATGCAGCAGCGCGAACGCCAGATAAATCGGATTGCGGCTGAGCCGGAACACACCGCCGGTGATCAGCGTCCGGGCGGCGCGGTGCGGCATCACCGTGGTACGGGCGCGCGCCAATTGCAGCAGGGCAGTGAGCAACACCGCGATCGCGATCAGCGCCAGGGTGGCGGCAATGCCCTGGCGGCCGGCAAATGCCGGCAGCGACCAGTTCAGCGCCTGATCCAGGCCGTAGCCGACCAGCAGGCCGCCCAGGTGGAGGAGGGGTGGCGGCATACGGACTTCGGGATGTTCCAATGGCATGACGATTCTCTCGTTAATTCGTTGACGACTCTCTATCAATTCGTTGACGACTCTCGTTGTCAGGTCTGAAAAGCTGGGTTATGGTAATTTACATCCCGCCCTTGCGGGAGTGATCGCGATCCGAAGCTGAAAGCTAACCAGCAACCGCCGGTAGCACTGTAAACGGCGGCAGGAGCAGGCGTCACTCTCGTGCCCGTATTCCCGCCGCCCTAACGTCACGCAAATAGGGGATACGCATGGAAGAGCGAGCGGCCACCTTGCATTCCGTTTCCGCCACATCCGACAGCCACTCATCCGACCAGCGCTTTGGGCAACCCGATACCACTCCGAAAACCTACGTTCTTGATACCAATGTTCTGATCCACGATCCCAACTCGTTGCTTAATTTCGAAGAGCACCGGGTGGCGATTCCGATGACCGTACTGGAGGAACTGGACCGCCTGAAAACCGGCAAGTCGCACACCGCCGCGGATTGCCGCGCCGCCATTCGCCAGATCGACCGGGTGCTGGGGCAGGCGACGCCGGCGGAAGTGGAAGCCGGCATCCCCATCGGCCGGGGCAACTACACCCAGGGCACGCTCACCGTGCTGATGCCGCGCGGCAGCGCCGGCGGCTCCGCGTTGCCCGACCACCTCAACGACAACCGCATTATCAACGATGTGATGGCCATGAAGATGGCCGACCCGGACACCCGCTACGTGCTGGTGACCAAGGACATCAACATGCGCCTCAAGGCGCGCGCCTGCGGCATCGACTCGGAGGACTACCACAACGACCAGCTGGTGTCGGACATCAAGCAGCTCACGCGCGGCTACTTCGAAGTGCCCGGTTCCTTCTGGGATCAGGTCACCGAGGTGGACACCGAGCAGGTGGGCGCGGAAACCCTGCACCGGCTGCCCCACGGCCTGGTGGTGGGCGATATCCTCGGCGAGGAAGTGTATCCCAACCAGTACATACTCGATGAGCACGGTTTCGTCGGCCGCATTCTCAGTGTCGAGGGCGGCGTGGTCACGCTGCGCCACCACAAGGCGGAAACGCTGATGGAGCAGCAGGCCTGGGGCCTGCGGCCGATGAACATTCAGCAGGCGGTGGCGCTGCAACTGTTGCTGGATCCGGATATCCACCTGGTGACGCTCACCGGCGCGGCGGGCTCGGGGAAAACCATCCTGGCGCTGGCGGCGGCCATCGAGATGACGGTGGAGCAGAAGCGCTTCAACAAGATCATCGCCACCCGCTCCACGCCGCCCCTGGCGGAGGAGCACGGCTTTCTGCCCGGCACCGAGGAAGAGAAGATGGACCCCTGGCTGGGCGCCATCAACGACAACATCGAGGCGCTGCACCTCAACGACGAGAACCCCTCCGGCAGCATTCTGTACGTCAAGGAGCGCGCCAATATTCAGTTCAAGGCGCTCAACTACATCCGTGGCCGCAGCTTCCAGAAATCCCTGATCCTGATCGACGAGAGCCAGAACCTGACGCCCCACCAGATGAAGGCGATCATCACCCGGGCGGGGGAGGGCTCGAAGGTGGTGTGCCTGGGCAACCTGGCGCAGATCGATACGCCCTATCTGTCACCCACCAGTTCCGGGCTGACCTATATGACGGAGCGCTTCAAGGGCTTCGTCTATGGCGGCTCGGTGAAGCTCAACGGGGTGCCGCGCTCACTGCTGGCCGAGTACGCGGAAACCTGGTTGTAGTAGCTATGCGGCGGGCTTCGGGTGGCGGCTCCGTAGCCCGGTTCGGTCTCGGTGCCAGTGTCCAGGACCCGCCGTAAATACGTCCCTGTAGGCTTGTGTTCGGCTCCCTGCCTCACACAGTCCTGGACACTGGCACCGAGACCGAACCTCCCTCAGGTGCGAGCCGCAAAGCGCTGCTACGAAGCTGGATTGTGGGAGCGGGCCCTGCCCGCGAAAGGGAGCGAAGCTCCCGGCAGGATCCCAGAGCCTTATCTAACGGCAGCACCAACAGCGTCTCTGGAATCCCGCCGGGTGGCTAAAGCCACCCTTTCGCGGGCGAGGCCCGCTCCCACAAGGCTCGCTCCGGCCAAACCATCTGCGATCAGCTCAGGGCTTTCTCGAGGACATCCTTGCAGGCGTCGCTGTCGTAGAAGTCGCCGACGGCTTGCTCGATCCAGGGGGTGAGCACACCCTGCTGGTCGAGCACGGCGGCGCCGGTGGCGAGGGCCGGCGCCAGGGACTGGCTGCGTTTTTTGGGGGTGGTGCCCATGGCCTTGAGCAGCGCGGGCAGGTCTTTTTCCAGCAGTGATTGCACCGCCGCGTGGATGCCGGCGGCCACCAGACGGCGGCTGTAGTCCAGGCGCGCGGCTTCGTCGCTGATCGCGCAGGCGTGGGTGGCGATGTCGCCGGCCAGGCCCTTGGGCGCGGTCTTGATGACGTCCGCCGGTTTGAGCGGCGCCAGGCGCCGGTAGCCGTCGCGGGCCAGCTCGGCGATGCGCTGGTCGGTGAGCTGGCGGTTAAGCCACTGCTCGCCGGTTTTCAGGGTGGCGCGGGTGTTGTGGCGCAGGTAGTCGCGGATGCTGTCTTCCAGCCCGCCCATGGCTTTGCCGACGCTTTTGCGGCCCAGCTTCATCATGCTGCTGACGCCGGGCAGCTTGGCGAGCACGTTTTCTTCCAGCAGGAAATTCTTGATGCCGGTGTAGAGCATCTCGCTGACCATGTCGCTGACCAGCGGATGGTTGAGACAGGCGTGGATGGCTTTTTCGCGCAGGGTTTTCAGGCGCAGGGCCTGCTCCAGGATGGCTTCGAAGTGCGCCTCGTTCAGCAGCTCCCCCACCGTGGTCGGGTCGTCGCCGGCCCGCTCCAGAACCGCTTCGCTCACCGCCACGATCACCGGCCGCAGCCCCTGGGCGGTGTTCACGCTGGCCAGCCAGTCGTCCACCACCTTGGCGAGGGCGTCCGGGTCCACCAGGGCGCCCACCGGGGTTTTGCCCAGCGCTTTAACGCCGTCGTCCAGTTGTTGCTGCCAGTAGCGCTTTTCCTGCAGGCGCAGGCGGGCGTGTTCCACATGGGCGTTTTTGAGCGCGTCGGCCAGTTGGGCTGCGTTCATGGCGTTCCTCTTTTTATCCGGTCTGTTCCGTTGATCTGAGGCAAGGAGCGTGGCGGCGCCTCGTCTTTTAATGGGCACCTATCATGAGCCAACAAAGGACAAGAGCATGCAACTATCGCGACAAATCGCCCTGGCGCTGGCGCTAACCGGCATGGCCTGCGGCGGGGCCCAGGCGCATCAGGCCGGCGACTGGGTGGTGCGCTTTGGCGCCGCCACCGTGGAGCCGGACGTGGACAGCGACGCCTTCGCGGTGGCGCCCCTCACCGGCGGTACCGTGGATGTGGACAGCGACACCCAGGCGGGCGTCACTGTCACCTATATGCTGAAGGACTGGTTCGGTATCGAGCTGCTGGCGGCCACGCCGTTCGAGCATGACCTCTATCTGGAGGACACCTTGCTGGGGCGCACCCGCATCGGCGAGACCAAGCATCTGCCGCCCACGGTTCTGGCCCAGTTCTCGCTGCCGGGGTACGGCCGCGTTCGTCCCTATGCCGGCATCGGGGTGAATTACACCCGCTTCTTCGGTGAGCGCATCCACGACGGCGTGGTCAGCCCGCTGATCGGTGGCGCCGACGCGGATCTGCATCTTTCCAATTCCTGGGGGCTGGCCGCGGAGCTGGGGGTCGACGTGGCGCTGAGTGAGGGCTGGTTCCTGAACCTCTCCGCCTGGAAGATGGACCTGGATACCGAGGCGCGCCTTACGGTGAACGGCACCACCGTGGACAAGGTGGATGTGGCGATCGATCCCCTGGTGTGGATGGTGGGCGTGGGCCGCGCGTTCTGAGCCGGCTACTCGCTGTCCACGTGTTCGGGGTGGGCCTGGCGCCAGTATTCAAAGCCGCCGTCGAGACTGACCACGGAATGGAAGCCCTGCTCCGCCAGGTAGTCGCTGGCGCCCTGGCTGGAGTGCCCGTGGTAGCAGTACACCACCAGCGGTTGCTGGCGGTCGGTGGCGGCGAGGAAATCTTCCAGGTTGCTCTGGTTGAGCAGCAGGGAGCCGGGGATGCGGGCTTCCTGGTGGCTGGCCGGGTCGCGTACGTCGACGAACAGGGTGTCGCCGCTTTGCAGTTTGATGACCCCGTCTTCCGGGCTGATACGTTCCGCCATGGTTTTTCCTTCCCGGGCTACTGGTCGGCGACCAGCGCGGTTTCCGGGTGCACGCAGTTGAGTTTCATGCCGATGGCCTGCTCCAGCTGGGGCAGCAGGAAGGCGTCGTCTTCGCAGGCGAAGCTGATCGATACGCCGTTGGCGCCGGCGCGGCCGGTGCGGCCGATGCGGTGGACGTAGTCCTCCGGGTCTTCCGGCAGGTTGTAGTTGATCACGTGGGACACGCCTTCGATGTGAATGCCGCGCCCGGCCACGTCGGTGGCGATCAGCACCTGCAGGTCGCCGGCGCGGAACCGCTCCAGGGTCTTCATGCGCTGGTTCTGGGGCACGTCGCCGGAGATCAGCGACACGTTCAGGCCCTTCTTATGCAGCCGGTCGTTGAGCCGCCGGGTAATGTCGCGGCGGTTGGCGAACACGATCACTTTCGACATGTTCTCCCGGGTGATCAGGTTGTAGAGCAGGTTGAACTTGTCCTGGGTGGCGGTGATGTAGACCTTCTGGTCGACGGTGTCGGTGGTCACCTGGGTGGGCTCGATCTCCACCACCTGGGCGGCCTCGGTCCAGCGCCCGGCCAGGTTCATCACGTCGTCGTTGAAGGTGGCGGAGAACAGCTGGGTCTGCCGGTAGCGGGTGCTCGGGGTCATGTTGACGATGCGTTTGACGTCGGGGATGAAGCCCATGTCCAGCATCCGGTCGGCCTCGTCGAGCACCAGGGCTTCCACCCGGTCCAGCCAGAGGTCGCGGCGTTTGGCGAAGTCCAGCAGGCGCCCGGGCGTGGCCACCAGAATGTCGATCAGCCGGGTTTGCAGGCGTTCCTGCTGGCGGTTGAAGTTCATGCCGCCGACCACGCTCATCACCTGCAGGTCGGTGTGGTGGGCCAGCAGTTTGGCGTCCTTCTCGATCTGCATCGCCAGCTCCCGGGTGGGCGCGACGATCAGGGCCCGCGGTTCGCCGGCGTAGCGCGGCACCGTGATCGGGTGGCGCAGCAGGTCGTTGATGATGGTGATCAGGAAGGCGGCGGTCTTGCCGGTGCCGGTCTGCGCCCGCCCGATGGTGTCGGCGCCGGCCAGCGCGTGGGTCAGCACCTGGGCCTGGATCGGCGTGCAATACTGAAAACCGGCGTCCGCGATGCCGTGCATCAGCGCCGGCTCCAGGTCAAAGTCGTGGAAGCGGGTTTCGCCTTCTTTTTCCGGGACCTGGAACTGCTCCAGGCTCCATTCGCTGGTGGTTTCGTTTTGCATGGATTCGCTCGGTTTGGGTGCTGCGGAAAACGGCCCGGCCATGGGAACGGGAACCTAGTGTATAAAAAGCGGGCAGCACTGTCAGAGGAATCTCGGGTTGTGTCTCAGCCAAACACGAGAATGCGGTTATTCGCCGGCATGGCGTGGTCGTGGATCAGCTCGCGGCCGTGTTCGGCGAAGCGTTCCACCACCCATTCCTGGTCACGGATGCCCATGGCGATGTCGCGGGCCTTCAACGACAGATCGAAGTCCCGATTACTGTCACTGGTGTAGGTGCCCTGATAATTGAACGGGCCGTACACCAGGAAGCGTCCCTCCGGCAGCAGCCGCTCGCACACCCGGCGGATGCAGAGCTCGACCTGCGGGCGGGACACGATATGGAAGGTGTTGGCGGTGAAGATATAGCGGTAGGCCTGCTCCGGCCAGTCGCCTTCCACATCCAGCGCCAGCGGTTNGGCCAGGTTGTCGCTGGGGGCGTCGGCCAGCCACTGGGACAGGCCGTCCAGGTTTTCCGGCAGCTCGGTGGGCGTCCAGAGCACCTGGGGGAAGTGCGGCGCCAGCCATACCGCGTGCTGGCCTGTGCCGGCGCCGATTTCCAGCAGATCACCCGGGGCAGTGAGATAGTCACGCAATACATCAAGGATCGGACCCTTGTTGTTTTCGGCTGCCTGGGAGAAAGGTTTCATGGTTATTTCCGCATCATTTTCTGTCCGGCCACCATAATACGCTGATAGGCGGTCGGCATCAGGCGCTGCATGCTGTCGATGGCGCGGGCGTCGGAGCCGATCAGCACCCGGCGCTTATTGCCTTTCACGCCCTTGAGGATGGTTTGGGAGGCCTCTTCCGGCGTGGTGCGGAACATCTTCTCGAAATCGCGGCGCGCTTTGTCCACGTCGCCGGTGATCTTCTCGACGCCGGCGCCCATGCGCGCGTTGCGGGCGATATTGGTCTTGATGCCGCCCGGATGCACCGAGGTGCAGGANACCCGGCCGCCTTCCATTTCCAGCTCCTGGCGCAGGGCCTCGGTGAAGCCGCGCACCGCGAACTTNGCGGCGTTGTAGGCGGACTGGGTGGGCACGCCGATCAGGCCGAACACGCTGGACACGTTGACGATGTGCCCTTCGCCGGCGGCTTTCAAGTGGGGCAGGAACGCCTTGGTGCCGTACACCACGCCCCAGAAGTTGATGCCCATCAACCACTCGAAGTCTTCGTAGCTCATGTCTTCCACGGTGGCGCCCAGGGCCACGCCGGCGTTGTTGAACACCAGATGGGCGGCGCCGAAGTGACCGGTGACCCGCTCGGCGAAGGCGTAAAAGGCGTCNCGGTCGGCCACGTCGAAGGCTTCGGTGATCAGCCGGTCGCTGCCCAGGCCCAGGCTGTCGGCGGTTTCCTGCAGGCCGACCTGNTTCACGTCGCTGAGGGCGAGCCGGGCGCCGGCGGCGGCCAGATCCCGGGCCAGGGCCCGACCGATGCCCGAGCCGGCGCCGGTGATCACTGCTACTTTGTTCTGGAAGTCTTTCATGGTTTGCTGTCCCGATTCCGTCTGAATGGCCGGAGTGTAGCGGCATCGGGCATGCAAAAGGGGCCAATTCCAGGGTCGAAGCTGGCCATGCCGCCGGCGTCGGGCGACGCCAGGGTNACAGAGCGGTGTCAGGTCAGCTCCAGATAGCCCTCGCCGACGCTGGCGATGGCGGCGCGGCTGCGCGCCATGGCGTCTTCCACGGCGGCGTCGTCCTTGCCGGTGACGGCCACCGGGGCGTGCACGGTCAGGTCCACGGTGCCNGGGTGCATGCGCAGGGAGTCCGCCGGCAGTATTTCCCGGGTGCCGGTGATGGTGACCGGCAGAATCGGCAGATCCAGATCCTGGGCCATGCGGAAGGCGCCCTTCTTGAANGGGCGCAGCTCACCGCTGCGGCTGCGGGTGCCTTCCGGGAAAAACAGGATGCTGGTGCCGCCGGTGAGGCGTTGCTTGGCCTGCTCCAGGCTGGCCAGGGCGGAGGCCCGGTCGCGGCGGTCGATGAACACATGGCCGAGCAGGGCGCAGCACACGCCGATCACCGGCACGCGCCGCAGTTCCTGTTTCATCACCCAGCGAAAATCCTGCTCCAGGTGCCCGTAGAGCACCCAGATGTCGTACTGGCTGAGGTGATTGGCGACAATCACATAGCTGCGCGACGGGTCCACGTTCTCCAGGCCGTGCACGCGCACCTGCACACCGCTGAGCAGCAGCCCCAGGCGCGCCCAGGGCACGGCGCTCAGGCGCGCCACCCGGCGCGGGCCGAGAAACGGCACCAGACACAGGCACACGGCACCGGCCACCACCGTGGCCAGCAGCATCAGCGGTACGAAAATAAACCAGGAGTAGATAAAGAAAAGCGCGTTCACCATGCCAGTGGTCTCCCCCGGACGGCATCGGAAAAAATCCACATCAATGGTAGCGAAAAGGGCCGAATATGACAGGTGTCAGGGATTTTTTGTTACGTTTTTGGCCGGCTCCGGACGGCCCGGGCCGCGCAGGTCCAGCCAGTCGTAATAGTGCCCCTGATATTCGGCGCGGTGCACCACNCGGCGCAGTCGCTCAAGGGTGAAATAGGGCGCGTCGCGCAGCAGGATGTTGGCCAGCCAGGCGGGGATGTAGCCGCCGGGATTCAATTCCAGCTGGTAGACCACCTCCACCTCGCCCGGCGCCACGCGGCGGAAGCGCAGCATTCCTTCCATGTGCGGGAAGCGGACGTACTCCGGGTTGGGGGGCAGCAGGGTGGGGCGGTTACTGAGGTCCACCACCACTTCTTCGCTGGTCGGGTCGCTGGCCTGTATCACCCGGGTCTGCAGCACCGCCTCCCGGTCGGCCAGCGGCCAGGGCANCAGCGTGGTGAAGTGCAGCTGGCGCACCTGTTCGTTGCTGCGGCCCAGCTCCCGGGCGCTGTCCACGAAGTGCAGCCAGTCCGGGTAGGCCTGGTAATCGTTGAGCAGGGCCACCATGGCGTACTCATCGTCGAGCGGGAAGCGGGTCACGCCACGGAACGTTTTCAGCGCCGTCCGGTCTCCATGTTGCATGTAGACCTGAATGCCGTTGCGATCACTGACCAGTTGCCAGGCGCCGGCCTGGGCGGGCAGCCGCCCGGCGGTCAGCAACGCCGCCAGCAGAACCAGGTAGGGGATTGCCCGGAGAGAGGTTTGCATATAAAAGTCACCCGAAAGTCGTAGATGCATTATGCCATCATCGATGTCGCTTGTCTTCGCCGGGTAGGGGCAATCCCAGCACGCCGGTGTTAGACTCCGTTTCTTTCCTCGCACCTTGACAAACGGATGCCGAATGCCCATGGCAAGACGTGTTTTTCATTGGTTGCTTGGCGCTTTATTGCTGGTGAGTTTCGTGGCGGTGCTGCCGGAACACCAGGAACGGGTTTCCAAGCCTGAATTCAAGCCGGATTACGTGCCTGGCCACGACCGTTTGAACGGTCAATGGCAGATGCGCTTCGCCTCCGACGGCGAGACGCCGCTGGTGCACGCACCGTCCATGGTGGCGCTGCCGGACGGTCGCCTGCGTGCGTTCTGGTTCGCCGGCAAGCGTGAAGGCGGGCCGGACGTGGCCATCCACTCGGCGATTTTCGACCCGCAACAGGGTGCCTGGAGCGAGGAAGAGCGGGTTGTCACCCGCGAGCAGATCCGCCTGCAGTGGGGCCGGCACGTGCGCAAGCTGGGCAATGCCGTGCCGGTGCTGGACGACAACGGTCGCATGCGGCTGTTCGTGGTGGCGGTGAGTTTCGGCGGCTGGGCGGCGAGCCGACTGGTGGTGCTGGAATCCGACGACCTGGGCGCCAGCTGGCGGTTCGACGANGCGCTGGTCACCTCTCCGTTTCTGAANATCAGCACCCTGGTGAAAACCCCGCCGATCCGCTANCAGGACGGCACCGTGGGCCTGCCGGTNTACCANGANATGGTGGGTAAATTCGGCGAAATACTGCGNCTGGACGATCNNAANCGGATCGTCGACAAGGAGCGNATCGGCCACGGCCGCAAGGCGATNCAGCCGCTGGTGCTGGTGGACGGGCCGAAACGGGCCACCGCCTTCCTGCGTAATGAAACCGATACCCACCCCGGCTTCCTGTACCGCAGNGANACCCGCGACGGNGGCGNNGACTGGTCGCCGCTGCGNCCGTCGCANCTGCAGAACCCGTCATCGGCGGTGGGNGGCGTGGTGCTGTCGCCGGGGCACTGGCTGCTGGTGGCNAACTGCAACCCGATGGAGCGCGACGANCTCTGCATGCGCGAAACCCATGATGGCGGCAANACCTGGTCCGGNCGNTATTTCTTCCATAACCGGGCGCNNTGGCGCGAAGGCAACGTGCCGCAGACCGAGTACATGGAAATGATTTCCGANGAGGTGGCCGGCACCCTGGAAACCGANAGCCCNTCGTTGCTGCGNCAGCGNGTGGAGCGCAACAAGTGCGCCGANNAGGGCTGNGANTTNCAGTACGACTATCCGTATGTGATNCANGCCGCCAACGGNGANNTGCATATTCTCTACACTTGGAACAAGTCGGCGATTCGCCACGCCTGGCTTCCNGNNGNTCAGNCGNTATTGGGGNGGANNNACCGGTGATTTCNANCCTTATNTGTGCNTTGGTGCTGGCGGCNNTNTGGCTGCGTTTGAGCGCNCGNCTGCCGTTGCCGGTGCGCGGCGGNCTGGCGGTCGCGCTGGTGGTCTGGTCGNTGCTGCCGTTTCCGGTCGGGCTGGCCGGCTGGGNGATGAGTTATTTGAGCCACCTGAGCATTACCTCGGGNCTGCTGGCGGTGGCCGCCATTCACCACCGNCTGCGNGGCCGTTACTGGTTGCCGGTGGGACAGCTGCGNGCGGTGTGCGTGATGCTGGTGGNGCTGGCNCTGTTCTTCTANCCCATGAGCCTGGGGNCCAGCTACGCCGANCCCTANGCGCTGGGCTTCGGNGACATCCTGTTCAGCAGCGTNTTGCTGCTGATCGGCCTGTTCGCNTGGATGAACCGNGCCTACGCGCCCTGCGTGGTNTTGATCNNGGCNCAGGGGGCGTTCTACTTCAACCTGCTGCACTCGGACAANCTCTGGGATTATCTGATCGANCCCTGGCTGGTGTTCTGGGCCACCGGCTGGNTGGTGCGNGANCGNCTGGTGGTGCGCCGCGACGTGCGCNCCGCGCGCCGCCAGGCNGCGACCNCCGANGAAGCGCACCGCCCCCTATCCGAGCCCGCCGGCTCCCGCTCCTGAACCCGACGCCTCAGGCCGCCGCCACCGGGCGGCGGGCCAGCAGGCGGGCCATGCCGTAGCCCACCAGGAACATCACCAGATTGCCGATCAAGCCGGTGTAGTAGAGATCGAACGGCGCGCTCAGCGCCGCCGGCATCAGCCCCTTGTTGGTGAGCACCGTCCAGCCGGTGAACAGCAGCGTCATGCCGATGCCGCACCAGGCGGCGCGCGCGTCACCCACGCGGGTCAGGAAGCCGAGCAGATACAACCCCAGCATGCCGCCGCCGAACAGCGACACCAGAATCGTGGAGGTGTCCTGCAGGGTGTGGGTGCTGGCGCCGTTGAGCCAGAGCGCGCCGAGGATCATCAGCACCGTCACCAGCGCCGCCACGGTGCGTGCCACCCTCAGGTAGTGTTGATCGCTGAGCCCGGTGCGCAGATGGCGCCGGTAGAGATCGACGATCGACACCGTGCTTACCGAATTGATGCTGGAATCCAGCGAGCTCATCGCCGCCGCCAGCGCCGCCGCCACCACCAGGCCGGCGATGCCGGACGGCAGATACTCGGTGATGAACCAGGGCATGATCGATTCGGCCCGGGCCTCGCCGGTGAGCACCGCCACGGCAGTGGGGTCCGGGTAGTGCTGGAAGAACACCCACAGGGCGGTGCCCAGCAACATATAGAACGCCCACACCGGCAGTGCGGTGAACAGGTACACCCACAGGCCCCGGCGCGCCTCTTTCATGGAGCGCGAGGCGCAGTAGCGCTGCACCGTGTTCTGGTTGCTGGAGTATTCCGTCAGCCAGTTGGTCAGGCCGATCAGCAGCATCATGGTGACGGTTTTCTCGCTCAGCGACGGCTGCCAGCGCACCGGCTTCGGCGTGCCGTTTTCGAACTCCGCCAGCGCGAACTTGCCCGCCGCCGAGCCCTCCCGGAACACCTGCCCCAGGCCGCCGGGCAGCGCTTCCACCACCACCCAGATGCACAACAGCCCGCCGATCATCAGTACCACGGTCTGCAGCACGTCGGTCCAGATCACCGCGTCGATGCCGCCGATAATGGTGTACAGGCCGACGAACAGGCCGGCGCCGATGATCGCGGTGGTGGGCGTCACGTCCACCAGCTGCTGGATCAGTAACGACAGCAGCCACAGGATCATCGCCAGGCGTACCAGCTGGGCGACGATAAACGCCAGGGCGCCGTACACCCGCACGCTGGGGCCGAAGCGTTGCTCCAGAAACTCGTAGGCGCTGGTCATGTTGCCGCGCCGGAAAAACGGCAGAAACACATAGGCGGCCACGAACAACGCCACCGGCAGCGCCAGGTTGGGCAGATAGCGCAGCCAGCCGGTCTTGAACGCGTCCGCCGGGTAGGCCAGGAAGGTGATCGAGCTGATCGAGGTGCCCACCAGGGAGAGGCCGATCACCCACCCCCGGAAGCGCCGCCCGCCGACGAAATACTCCTCGGTGCTGGTATTGCGGCGGGCGAAGTAAAAGCCGATCAGCAGCACCACCGCCAGGTAGGCCAGCAGCACCCCCCAGTCGAGCAGCGACAGGGTCATTGCTGAATGTACACGTCGTCGGCCTGGTCGCCGCGCTCGGACTCGCGAATCACGAAGCGCACCCGGGTGCCGGTGCGCAGGCTGCGGCGGCCGCCGTTACGCACCGCCTTGAAGTGGACGAAAATTTCCTCGCCGCTATCGTCGAGAATAAAGCCGAACCCCTTATTGGGGTTGAACCACTTCACCTCGCCCTGGCGGCGGCCGTCCCGGGCCAGGCGGCCCCAGGGCGCCAGCGGCAGCAGGTACACCAGCACCGGGGCCCACAACCAGGCGCCGTCCAGGGTGAACACCGGGGCGCCGTGGCTGGCCACCAGCCCGGCCAGATAGAAGAACACCGCCACATGCAGGGCGGTGCGCGTGCGGCCGCCGGCCAGGCAGACCAGATTCACCGCCGCGGCCAGCAGCAGGCCCAGGCCGGTCTGCTGGCTGAGCAGGGGAGAGACCAGCAGGGTCTGATCGCCGCCGTGCACGAAGAGAATAAAGGCGTGCGGGGCGAACAGCAGCCAGGCACCGGGTAACGCAAGCAAAAGGGCGGCCAGGGCGTAGAACGCCGCCAGGGGTTTAGAAACTTTCATTGATCGACTGACCTTGTTGATGACTCGAAAAAGAAAACACCGCCGGGTAAAGAGGCGAGCGGCTTCGGGAGGCTCCCGCATTATCATTATCGCCGCGCCGCCATTGTAACGAAGCGGCACGGTAATCTCATGTTCACCTTGGCCTCGCCTGGCCGCCCCGGGGTCAGTATCCTGTCGCCATGGAGTTTCCCTTTCTCACCGACGCCTTTCTCAACGCCCTGCAAGACACCGGCGCCGCCACGCCGAGCCGTGGCTGGGGGCCCTGTCATCTGCGTGACGGCGATGCCCTGATGCCGATCTACGCCCGCGACGGTTCGCGCGGCGAGTACGTGTTCGACTTCGCCTGGGCGGACGCCTACGAGCGTAACGGCCTGGCCTATTACCCCAAGCTGGTCACCGCGATTCCCTTCACGCCGGTGGTCGGCCCGCGCTGGCGCGGTGACTGGCGCCCCCAGGAACTGTGGGAAGGGGTGCGCCAGCGTATCCGCGAGCAGGGCGCCAGCGGCTGGCACCTGCTGTTCCCCGATCAGGCCACGCGGGAAGCCCTGCACGAGCTGCCCCTGGTGGAGCGGCAGGCCTGCCACTTCCGCTGGTTCAACCGGGACTATCGTGATTTCGACGAGTTCCTGGCCGGCTTTAACTCCCGCAAGCGCAAAAGCGTGCGCCGGGAACGGCGGCGGGTCGCCGAACAGGGCCTCACCGTGACGCGTCTCACCGGCGCCGACATCGACCCGCAGAGCTGGCGCTTCTTTTTCCATTGCTACGCCAACACCTATCTGGTGCGCGGACAGCTGCCCTATCTCAGCGAGGCGTTCTTCCGACGCCTGGCCGAACAGCTTGGGGATCAGGTACTGCTGGTGGTGGCCAGCGACGGCGACGAACCGGTGGCCGCCGGCCTCTACCTGTTCGACGACCGGGCGTTGTACGGCCGCTACTGGGGCAGCGTGCGGGAATACGACGCGCTGCACTTCGAGGTGTGCTACTACCAGGGCATCGAGTTCGCCATCGAGCGGGGTCTGGCGGAATTCGACCCGGGCGTGCAGGGCGAGCACAAGATTCTGCGCGGCTTCGAGCCGGTGCTCACCTACTCGCTGCACTGGCTGGCGGAGCCCGCCTTCCAGGACGCGGTGGCGGATTTCTGCCAGCGCGAGGCGCGCCACGTGCATGCCTACCGGGAGGAGGCGCGCGGCTTGCTGCCGTACCGGACGGACGTTCTCTAAGCGGGCTGTGCGGCGAGCACCGGCGCCTGGCCGCGCTGGATCATCAGCGCCATGGTGACCGGATCGCAGGGGTCGTGGCGGTCGTGGTAGGAGCACTTGGGGCCCAGCTCGGCGGTGACGTCGTCCAGGGCGTCGTCCTCCGGCTGGTCCAGGTTGGCCAGGTATTCGAGAACCCGGCCCTTTTCGTCCACCAGGGTGCCCATGTAGAGGCGCTGGTCGCATTGGCGCACGCTGGCGAACAGAGCGGTTTCCACGCGCACGCCTTGCCGGCTCAGCCAATCGGTAAGCGCCGGGTCCAGGCGGCCTTCGCGGACAGCCAGGGTGGTTTCATGAACCGCTTGCCAGGTGTTGCGGTGGCTGTTCTTGGTGATCTCCATGGATGTGTGTCTCCCCAGTGTCCCTTGTGACGGTTCCCCCGAACCGTCGTCCCCCGGCTCCCCCAGAGCCGACAATGCGAACTCTATCACAGTTTAAAAACTAGCCAACCCTGGGAGAGAGCCCCTTCTAACGGTTCGCCGCGCATATACGGGAATGGCTACTCCAGAGGGGCGCGTGTCTGTGTTCTGCCCTTCCGGGAACGCTGTGAATACGTCCCTGTACGCTCCCTGTCGAACGTCCTGTTCTCCAGGGTCCCGGAAGGGCAGAACACAGAACCGCACCAGCGGTGGCTTCGGAAGCCCCGGGTCATAGCTGGCGCTCAACCTTTCTACGACGCTCGGATTGTAGGAGCGGGCCTTGCCCGCGAAAGGGAGCGAAGCTCCCGGCAGGATCCCAGAGAGCTTACTTCGTAGCCGCTGTTGGAGGCTTGCTCCATTGGGAGGCTCGGTCTTGGTGCCCGGCGTCCAGGACTGTGTGAGGCAGGGAGCCGAACACAAGCCTNCAGGGACGNATTCACGGCGGGTCCTGGACNCCGGGCACCAAGACCGAGCCGGGCTACGGAGTTCCGATCACGACAGGGCGTTCTCGAGGACNNCCTTNCAGGCGTCGCTGTCGTAGAAGTCGCCGAGGGCTTGCTCGATCCAGGGGGTGAGNACNCCCTGCTGGTCGAGCACGGCGGCGCCGGTGGCGAGGGCGGGGGCCAGGGCCTGGCTGCGTTTTTTGGGGGTGGTGCCCATGGCTTTGAGCAGGGCGGGCAGGTCCTTTTCCAGCAGCGATTGCACCGCCGCCTGGATGCCGGCGGCCACCAGGCGGCGGCTGTAGTCCAGGCGCGCGGCTTCGTCGGCGATGACGCAGGCGTGGGTGGCCACGTCGCCGGCCAGGCCCTTGGGCGCGGTCTTGATGACGTCCGCCGGCTTGAGCGGCGCCAGGCGCCGGTAGCCGTCGCGGGCCAGTTCGGCNATGCGCTGGTCGGTGAGCTGGCGGTTAAGCCACTGCTCGCCGGTTTTCAGGGTGGCGCGGGTGTTGTGGCGCAGGTAGTCGCGGATGCTGTCTTCCAGGCCGCCCATGGCCTTGCCGACGCTTTTGCGGCCCAGCTTCATCATGCTGCTGACGCCGGGCAGCTTGGCGAGCACGTTCTCTTCCAGCAGGAAGTTCTTGATGCCGGTGTAGAGCATCTCGCTGACCATGTCGCTGACCAGCGGATGGTTGAGGCAGGCGTGGATGGCTTTTTCGCGCAGGGTTTTCAGACGCAGGGCCTGCTCCAGGATGGCTTCGAAGTGCGCCTCGTTCAGCAGCTCCCCCACCGTGGCCGGGTCGTCGCCGGCCTGTTCCAGAATCGCTTCGCTCACCTCAATGATCACCGGCCGCAGGCCCTGGGCGGTGTTCACGTTGGCCAGCCAGTCGTCCACCACCTTGGCCAGGGCGTCCGGGTCCACCAGGGCGCCCACCGGGGTTTTGCCCAGGGCTTTAACGCCGTCGTCCAGTTGTTGCTGCCAGTAGCGTTTCTCCTGCAGGCGCAGGCGGGCATGTTCCACATGGGCGTTTTTGAGCGCGTCGGCCAGTTGGGCTGCGTTCATGGCGTTCCTCTTTTTATCCGGTCTGTTGCGTTGATCTGGGGCAAGGAGCGTGGCGGCGCCTCGTCTTTTAATGGGCACCTATCATGAGCCAACAGAGGACAAGAGCATGCAACTATCGCGACAAATCGCCCTGGCGCTGGCGCTAACCGGCATGGCCTGCGGGGCCCAGGCGTATCAGGCCGGCGACTGGGTGGTGCGCTTTGGCGCCGCCACCGTGGAGCCGGACGTGGACAGCGACGCCTTCGCGGTGGCGCCTCTCACCGGCGGCACCGTGGATGTGGACAGCGACACCCAGGCCGGTGCCACCATCACGTACATGCTCAAGGACTGGTTCGGTGTCGAGCTGCTGGCGGCGACGCCGTTTGAGCATGATCTCTATCTGGAAGACACGGCGCTGGGGCGCACCCGTATCGGCGAGACCAAACATCTGCCGCCCACGCTTCTGGCCCAGTTCTCGCTGCCGGGGCACGGCCGTGTTCGCCCCTATGCCGGCATCGGCGTCAATTACACCCGCTTCTTTGGCGAGCGCATCGACGACGGCGTGGTCAGCCCGTTGATCGGTGGCGCCGACGCGGATCTGGATCTCTCCAACTCCTGGGGGCTGGCGGCGGAACTGGGGGTCGATGTGGCGCTGAGTCAGGGCTGGTTCCTGAATCTCTCCGCCTGGAAGATGGATCTGGACACCGAGGCGCGCCTTACGGTGAACGGCACCACCGTGGACAAGGTGGACGTGGAGATCGACCCGCTGGTGTGGATGCTGGGCGTGGGCCGCGCGTTCTGAGCCCGGCTACTCGCTGTCCACGTGTTCGGGGTGGGCCTGGCGCCAGTGTTCAAAGCCGCCGTCGAGACTGACCACGGAATGGAAGCCCTGCTCCGCCAGGTAGTCGCTGGCGCCCTGGCTGGAGTGGCCGTGGTAGCAGTACACCACCAGCGGTTGCTGGCGGTCGGTGGCGGCGAGGAAATCCTGCAGGTTGGCCTGGTTGAGCAGCAGGGCGCCGGGGATGCGGGCTTCCTGGTGGCTGGCCGGGTCGCGCACGTCGACGAACAGGGTCTCGCCGCTTTGCAGTTTGGTGACCCCTTCTTCCGGGCTGATACGTTCCGCCATGGTTTGTCCTTCCCGGGCTACTGGTCGGCGACCAGCGCGGTTTCCGGGTGCTCGCAGTTGAGTTTCATGCCGATGGCCTGCTCCAGCTGGGGCAGCAGGAAGGCGTCGTCTTCGCAGGCGAAGCTGATCGACACGCCGCTGGCGCCGGCGCGGCCGGTACGGCCGATGCGGTGGACGTAGTCCTCCGGGTCTTCCGGCAGGTTGTAGTTGATCACGTGGGAGACGCCTTCGATGTGAATACCGCGCCCGGCCACGTCGGTGGCGATCAGCACCTGCAGGTCGCCGGCGCGGAACCGCTCCAGGGTCTTCATGCGCTGGTTCTGGGGCACGTCCCCGGAGATCAGTGACACGTTCAGGCCCTTCTTGTGCAGCCGGTCGTTGAGCCGCCGGGTGATGTCGCGGCGGTTGGCGAACACGATCACTTTCGACATGTTCTCCCGGGTGATCAGGTTGTAGAGCAGGTTGAACTTGTCCTGGGTGGCGGTGATGTANACCTTCTGGTCGACGGTGTCGGTGGTCACCTGGGTGGGCTCGATCTCCACCACCTGGGCGTCCTCGGTCCAGCGGCCGGCCAGATTCATCACGTCGTCGTTAAAGGTGGCGGAGAACAGCTGGGTCTGCCGGTAGCGGGTGCTCGGCGTCATGTTCACGATGCGTTTGACGTCGGGGATGAAGCCCATGTCCAGCATCCGGTCCGCTTCGTCGAGCACCAGGGCTTCCACCCGGTCCAACCAGAGGTCGCGGCGTTTGGCGAAATCCAGCAGGCGCCCGGGCGTGGCCACCAGGATATCGATCAGCCGGGTTTGCAGGCGCTCCTGCTGGCGGTTGAAGTTCATGCCGCCGACCACGCTCATCACCTGCAGATCGGTGTGGTGGGCCAGCAGTTTGGCGTCCTTCTCGATCTGCATCGCCAGCTCNCGGGTGGGCGCGACGATCAGCGCCCGCGGCTCGCCGGCGTAGCGCGGCACCGTGATCGGGTGGCGCAGCAGATCGTTGATGATGGTGATCAGGAAGGCGGCGGTCTTGCCGGTGCCGGTCTGCGCCCGGCCGATGGTGTCGGCGCCGGCCAGCGCGTGGGTCAGCACCTGGGCCTGGATCGGCGTGCAGTACCGGAACCCGGCGTCCGCGATGCCGTGCATCAGCGCCGGCTCCAGATCAAAGTCGTGGAAGCGGGTTTCGCCCTCTTTTTCCGGGACCTGGAACTGCTCCAGGCTCCATTCGCTGGTGGTGTCGTTTGGCATGGATTCGCTCGGTGTTGGTGCCGCGGAAGCCTAGTGTATAAAAAGCGGGCAGCACTGTCAGAGGAATCTCGGTTCCTGGCCCGGCCGATTCCTCGACCGGTCTCTCAGCCAAACACGAGAATGCGGTTATTCGCGGGCATGGCGTGGTCGTGGATCAATTCCCGGCCGTGCTCGGCGAAGCGTTGCACCACCCATTCCTGGTCACGGATGCCCATGGCGATGTCGCGGGCCTTCAACGACAGATCGAAGTCCCGATTACTGTCACTGGTGTAGGTGCCCTGATAATTGAACGGGCCGTACACCAGGAAGCGTCCCTCCGGCAGCAGCCGCTCGCACACCCGGCGGATGCAGAGCTCGACCTGCGGGCGGGACACGATATGGAAGGTGTTGGCGGTGAAGATATAGCGGTAGGCCTGCTCCGGCCAGTCGCCTTCCACATCCAGCGCCAGCGGTTGGGCCAGGTTGTCGCTGGGGGCGTCGGCCAGCCACTGGGACAGGCCGTCCAGGTTTTCCGGCAGCTCGGTGGGCGTCCAGAGCACCTGGGGGAAGTGCGGCGCCAGCCATACCGCGTGCTGGCCTGTGCCGGCGCCGATTTCCAGCAGATCACCCGGGGCAGTGAGATAGTCACGCAATACATCAAGGATCGGACCCTTGTTGTTTTCGGCTGCCTGGGAGAAAGGTTTCATGGTTATTTCCGCATCATTTTCTGTCCGGCCACCATAATACGCTGATAGGCGGTCGGCATCAGGCGCTGCATGCTGTCGATGGCGCGGGCGTCGGAGCCGATCAGCACCCGGCGCTTATTGCCTTTCACGCCCTTGAGGATGGTTTGGGAGGCCTCTTCCGGCGTGGTGCGGAACATCTTCTCGAAATCGCGGCGCGCTTTGTCCACGTCGCCGGTGATCTTCTCGACGCCGGCGCCCATGCGCGCGTTGCGGGCGATATTGGTCTTGATGCCGCCCGGATGCACCGAGGTGCAGGATACCCGGCCGCCTTCCATTTCCAGCTCCTGGCGCAGGGCCTCGGTGAAGCCGCGCACCGCGAACTTCGCGGCGTTGTAGGCGGACTGGGTGGGCACGCCGATCAGGCCGAACACGCTGGACACGTTGACGATGTGCCCTTCGCCGGCGGCTTTCAAGTGGGGCAGGAACGCCTTGGTGCCGTACACCACGCCCCAGAAGTTGATGCCCATCAACCACTCGAAGTCTTCGTAGCTCATGTCTTCCACGGTGGCGCCCAGGGCCACGCCGGCGTTGTTGAACACCAGATGGGCGGCGCCGAAGTGACCGGTGACCCGCTCGGCGAAGGCGTAAAAGGCGTCGCGGTCGGCCACGTCGAAGGCTTCGGTGATCAGCCGGTCGCTGCCCAGGCCCAGGCTGTCGGCGGTTTCCTGCAGGCCGACCTGGTTCACGTCGCTGAGGGCGAGCCGGGCGCCGGCGGCGGCCAGATCCCGGGCCAGGGCCCGACCGATGCCCGAGCCGGCGCCGGTGATCACTGCTACTTTGTTCTGGAAGTCTTTCATGGTTTGCTGTCCCGATTCCGTTGAATGGCCGGAGTGTAGCGGCATCGGGCATGCAAAAGGGGCCAATTCCAGGGTCGAAGCTGGCCATGCCGCCGGCGTCGGGCGACGCCAGGGTTACAGAGCGGTGTCAGGTCAGCTCCAGATAGCCCTCGCCGACGCTGGCGATGGCGGCGCGGCTGCGCGCCATGGCGTCTTCCACGGCGGCGTCGTCCTTGCCGGTGACGGCCACCGGGGCGTGCACGGTCAGGTCCACGGTGCCGGGGTGCATGCGCAGGGAGTCCGCCGGCAGTATTTCCCGGGTGCCGGTGATGGTGACCGGCAGAATCGGCAGATCCAGATCCTGGGCCATGCGGAAGGCGCCCTTCTTGAATGGGCGCAGCTCACCGCTGCGGCTGCGGGTGCCTTCCGGGAAAAACAGGATGCTGGTGCCGCCGGTGAGGCGTTGCTTGGCCTGCTCCAGGCTGGCCAGGGCGGAGGCCCGGTCGCGGCGGTCGATGAACACATGGCCGAGCAGGGCGCAGCACACGCCGATCACCGGCACGCGCCGCAGTTCCTGTTTCATCACCCAGCGAAAATCCTGCTCCAGGTGCCCGTAGAGCACCCAGATGTCGTACTGGCTGAGGTGATTGGCGACAATCACATAGCTGCGCGACGGGTCCACGTTCTCCAGGCCGTGCACGCGCACCTGCACACCGCTGAGCAGCAGCCCCAGGCGCGCCCAGGGCACGGCGCTCAGGCGCGCCACCCGGCGCGGGCCGAGAAACGGCACCAGACACAGGCACACGGCACCGGCCACCACCGTGGCCAGCAGCATCAGCGGTACGAAAATAAACCAGGAGTAGATAAAGAAAAGCGCGTTCACCATGCCAGTGGTCTCCCCCGGACGGCATCGGAAAAATCCACATCAATGGTAGCGAAAAGGGCCGAATATGACAGGTGTCAGGGATTTTTTGTTACGTTTTTGGCCGGCTCCGGACGGCCCGGGCCGCGCAGGTCCAGCCAGTCGTAATAGTGCCCCTGATATTCGGCGCGGTGCACCACACGGCGCAGTCGCTCAAGGGTGAAATAGGGCGCGTCGCGCAGCAGGATGTTGGCCAGCCAGGCGGGGATGTAGCCGCCGGGATTCAATTCCAGCTGGTAGACCACCTCCACCTCGCCCGGCGCCACGCGGCGGAAGCGCAGCATTCCTTCCATGTGCGGGAAGCGGACGTACTCCGGGTTGGGGGGCAGCAGGGTGGGGCGGTTACTGAGGTCCACCACCACTTCTTCGCTGGTCGGGTCGCTGGCCTGTATCACCCGGGTCTGCAGCACCGCCTCCCGGTCGGCCAGCGGCCAGGGCAGCAGCGTGGTGAAGTGCAGCTGGCGCACCTGTTCGTTGCTGCGGCCCAGCTCCCGGGCGCTGTCCACGAAGTGCAGCCAGTCCGGGTAGGCCTGGTAATCGTTGAGCAGGGCCACCATGGCGTACTCATCGTCGAGCGGGAAGCGGGTCACGCCACGGAACGTTTTCAGCGCCGTCCGGTCTCCATGTTGCATGTAGACCTGAATGCCGTTGCGATCACTGACCAGTTGCCAGGCGCCGGCCTGGGCGGGCAGCCGCCCGGCGGTCAGCAACGCCGCCAGCAGAACCAGGTAGGGGATTGCCCGGAGAGAGGTTTGCATATAAAAGTCACCCGAAAGTCGTAGATGCATTATGCCATCATCGATGTCGCTTGTCTTCGCCGGGTAGGGGCAATCCCAGCACGCCGGTGTTAGACTCCGTTTCTTTCCTCGCACCTTGACAAACGGATGCCGAATGCCCATGGCAAGACGTGTTTTTCATTGGTTGCTTGGCGCTTTATTGCTGGTGAGTTTCGTGGCGGTGCTGCCGGAACACCAGGAACGGGTTTCCAAGCCTGAATTCAAGCCGGATTACGTGCCTGGCCACGACCGTTTGAACGGTCAATGGCAGATGCGCTTCGCCTCCGACGGCGAGACGCCGCTGGTGCACGCACCGTCCATGGTGGCGCTGCCGGACGGTCGCCTGCGTGCGTTCTGGTTCGCCGGCAAGCGTGAAGGCGGGCCGGACGTGGCCATCCACTCGGCGATTTTCGACCCGCAACAGGGTGCCTGGAGCGAGGAAGAGCGGGTTGTCACCCGCGAGCAGATCCGCCTGCAGTGGGGCCGGCACGTGCGCAAGCTGGGCAATGCCGTGCCGGTGCTGGACGACAACGGTCGCATGCGGCTGTTCGTGGTGGCGGTGAGTTTCGGCGGCTGGGCGGCGAGCCGACTGGTGGTGCTGGAATCCGACGACCTGGGCGCCAGCTGGCGGTTCGACGAAGCGCTGGTCACCTCTCCGTTTCTGAATATCAGCACCCTGGTGAAAACCCCGCCGATCCGCTATCAGGACGGCACCGTGGGCCTGCCGGTCTACCATGAGATGGTGGGTAAATTCGGCGAAATACTGCGTCTGGACGATCGGAACCGGATCGTCGACAAGGAGCGCATCGGCCACGGCCGCAAGGCGATCCAGCCGCTGGTGCTGGTGGACGGGCCGAAACGGGCCACCGCCTTCCTGCGTAATGAAACCGATACCCACCCCGGCTTCCTGTACCGCAGCGAAACCCGCGACGGTGGCGAGGACTGGTCGCCGCTGCGTCCGTCGCAACTGCAGAACCCGTCATCGGCGGTGGGCGGCGTGGTGCTGTCGCCGGGGCACTGGCTGCTGGTGGCCAACTGCAACCCGATGGAGCGCGACGACCTCTGCATGCGCGAAACCCATGATGGCGGCAAAACCTGGTCCGGACGCTATTTCTTCCATAACCGGGCGCGGTGGCGCGAAGGCAACGTGCCGCAGACCGAGTACATGGAAATGATTTCCGAAGAGGTGGCCGGCACCCTGGAAACCGAGAGCCCGTCGTTGCTGCGTCAGCGGGTGGAGCGCAACAAGTGCGCCGAGAAGGGCTGTGAATTTCAGTACGACTATCCGTATGTGATTCAGGCCGCCAACGGTGACTTGCATATTCTCTACACTTGGAACAAGTCGGCGATTCGCCACGCCTGGCTTCCCGCCGGTCAGGCGTTATTGGGGAGGAACAACCGGTGATTTCGAACCTTATCTGTGCGTTGGTGCTGGCGGCGGTGTGGCTGCGTTTGAGCGCGCGCCTGCCGTTGCCGGTGCGCGGCGGCCTGGCGGTCGCGCTGGTGGTCTGGTCGCTGCTGCCGTTTCCGGTCGGGCTGGCCGGCTGGGCGATGAGTTATTTGAGCCACCTGAGCATTACCTCGGGTCTGCTGGCGGTGGCCGCCATTCACCACCGGCTGCGTGGCCGTTACTGGTTGCCGGTGGGACAGCTGCGCGCGGTGTGCGTGATGCTGGTGGCGCTGGCCCTGTTCTTCTATCCCATGAGCCTGGGGTCCAGCTACGCCGACCCCTACGCGCTGGGCTTCGGTGACATCCTGTTCAGCAGCGTATTGCTGCTGATCGGCCTGTTCGCCTGGATGAACCGTGCCTACGCGCCCTGCGTGGTCTTGATCCTGGCGCAGGGGGCGTTCTACTTCAACCTGCTGCACTCGGACAACCTCTGGGATTATCTGATCGACCCCTGGCTGGTGTTCTGGGCCACCGGCTGGCTGGTGCGCGACCGGCTGGTGGTGCGCCGCGACGTGCGCACCGCGCGCCGCCAGGCGGCGACCACCGATGAAGCGCACCGCCCCCTATCCGAGCCCGCCGGCTCCCGCTCCTGAACCCGACGCCTCAGGCCGCCGCCACCGGGCGGCGGGCCAGCAGGCGGGCCATGCCGTAGCCCACCAGGAACATCACCAGATTGCCGATCAAGCCGGTGTAGTAGAGATCGAACGGCGCGCTCAGCGCCGCCGGCATCAGCCCCTTGTTGGTGAGCACCGTCCAGCCGGTGAACAGCAGCGTCATGCCGATGCCGCACCAGGCGGCGCGCGCGTCACCCACGCGGGTCAGGAAGCCGAGCAGATACAACCCCAGCATGCCGCCGCCGAACAGCGACACCAGAATCGTGGAGGTGTCCTGCAGGGTGTGGGTGCTGGCGCCGTTGAGCCAGAGCGCGCCGAGGATCATCAGCACCGTCACCAGCGCCGCCACGGTGCGTGCCACCCTCAGGTAGTGTTGATCGCTGAGCCCGGTGCGCAGATGGCGCCGGTAGAGATCGACGATCGACACCGTGCTTACCGAATTGATGCTGGAATCCAGCGAGCTCATCGCCGCCGCCAGCGCCGCCGCCACCACCAGGCCGGCGATGCCGGACGGCAGATACTCGGTGATGAACCAGGGCATGATCGATTCGGCCCGGGCCTCGCCGGTGAGCACCGCCACGGCAGTGGGGTCCGGGTAGTGCTGGAAGAACACCCACAGGGCGGTGCCCAGCAACATATAGAACGCCCACACCGGCAGTGCGGTGAACAGGTACACCCACAGGCCCCGGCGCGCCTCTTTCATGGAGCGCGAGGCGCAGTAGCGCTGCACCGTGTTCTGGTTGCTGGAGTATTCCGTCAGCCAGTTGGTCAGGCCGATCAGCAGCATCATGGTGACGGTTTTCTCGCTCAGCGACGGCTGCCAGCGCACCGGCTTCGGCGTGCCGTTTTCGAACTCCGCCAGCGCGAACTTGCCCGCCGCCGAGCCCTCCCGGAACACCTGCCCCAGGCCGCCGGGCAGCGCTTCCACCACCACCCAGATGCACAACAGCCCGCCGATCATCAGTACCACGGTCTGCAGCACGTCGGTCCAGATCACCGCGTCGATGCCGCCGATAATGGTGTACAGGCCGACGAACAGGCCGGCGCCGATGATCGCGGTGGTGGGCGTCACGTCCACCAGCTGCTGGATCAGTAACGACAGCAGCCACAGGATCATCGCCAGGCGTACCAGCTGGGCGACGATAAACGCCAGGGCGCCGTACACCCGCACGCTGGGGCCGAAGCGTTGCTCCAGAAACTCGTAGGCGCTGGTCATGTTGCCGCGCCGGAAAAACGGCAGAAACACATAGGCGGCCACGAACAACGCCACCGGCAGCGCCAGGTTGGGCAGATAGCGCAGCCAGCCGGTCTTGAACGCGTCCGCCGGGTAGGCCAGGAAGGTGATCGAGCTGATCGAGGTGCCCACCAGGGAGAGGCCGATCACCCACCCCCGGAAGCGCCGCCCGCCGACGAAATACTCCTCGGTGCTGGTATTGCGGCGGGCGAAGTAAAAGCCGATCAGCAGCACCACCGCCAGGTAGGCCAGCAGCACCCCCCAGTCGAGCAGCGACAGGGTCATTGCTGAATGTACACGTCGTCGGCCTGGTCGCCGCGCTCGGACTCGCGAATCACGAAGCGCACCCGGGTGCCGGTGCGCAGGCTGCGGCGGCCGCCGTTACGCACCGCCTTGAAGTGGACGAAAATTTCCTCGCCGCTATCGTCGAGAATAAAGCCGAACCCCTTATTGGGGTTGAACCACTTCACCTCGCCCTGGCGGCGGCCGTCCCGGGCCAGGCGGCCCCAGGGCGCCAGCGGCAGCAGGTACACCAGCACCGGGGCCCACAACCAGGCGCCGTCCAGGGTGAACACCGGGGCGCCGTGGCTGGCCACCAGCCCGGCCAGATAGAAGAACACCGCCACATGCAGGGCGGTGCGCGTGCGGCCGCCGGCCAGGCAGACCAGATTCACCGCCGCGGCCAGCAGCAGGCCCAGGCCGGTCTGCTGGCTGAGCAGGGGAGAGACCAGCAGGGTCTGATCGCCGCCGTGCACGAAGAGAATAAAGGCGTGCGGGGCGAACAGCAGCCAGGCACCGGGTAACGCAAGCAAAAGGGCGGCCAGGGCGTAGAACGCCGCCAGGGGTTTAGAAACTTTCATTGATCGACTGACCTTGTTGATGACTCGAAAAAGAAAACACCGCCGGGTAAAGAGGCGAGCGGCTTCGGGAGGCTCCCGCATTATCATTATCGCCGCGCCGCCATTGTAACGAAGCGGCACGGTAATCTCATGTTCACCTTGGCCTCGCCTGGCCGCCCCGGGGTCAGTATCCTGTCGCCATGGAGTTTCCCTTTCTCACCGACGCCTTTCTCAACGCCCTGCAAGACACCGGCGCCGCCACGCCGAGCCGTGGCTGGGGGCCCTGTCATCTGCGTGACGGCGATGCCCTGATGCCGATCTACGCCCGCGACGGTTCGCGCGGCGAGTACGTGTTCGACTTCGCCTGGGCGGACGCCTACGAGCGTAACGGCCTGGCCTATTACCCCAAGCTGGTCACCGCGATTCCCTTCACGCCGGTGGTCGGCCCGCGCTGGCGCGGTGACTGGCGCCCCCAGGAACTGTGGGAAGGGGTGCGCCAGCGTATCCGCGAGCAGGGCGCCAGCGGCTGGCACCTGCTGTTCCCCGATCAGGCCACGCGGGAAGCCCTGCACGAGCTGCCCCTGGTGGAGCGGCAGGCCTGCCACTTCCGCTGGTTCAACCGGGACTATCGTGATTTCGACGAGTTCCTGGCCGGCTTTAACTCCCGCAAGCGCAAAAGCGTGCGCCGGGAACGGCGGCGGGTCGCCGAACAGGGCCTCACCGTGACGCGTCTCACCGGCGCCGACATCGACCCGCAGAGCTGGCGCTTCTTTTTCCATTGCTACGCCAACACCTATCTGGTGCGCGGACAGCTGCCCTATCTCAGCGAGGCGTTCTTCCGACGCCTGGCCGAACAGCTTGGGGATCAGGTACTGCTGGTGGTGGCCAGCGACGGCGACGAACCGGTGGCCGCCGGCCTCTACCTGTTCGACGACCGGGCGTTGTACGGCCGCTACTGGGGCAGCGTGCGGGAATACGACGCGCTGCACTTCGAGGTGTGCTACTACCAGGGCATCGAGTTCGCCATCGAGCGGGGTCTGGCGGAATTCGACCCGGGCGTGCAGGGCGAGCACAAGATTCTGCGCGGCTTCGAGCCGGTGCTCACCTACTCGCTGCACTGGCTGGCGGAGCCCGCCTTCCAGGACGCGGTGGCGGATTTCTGCCAGCGCGAGGCGCGCCACGTGCATGCCTACCGGGAGGAGGCGCGCGGCTTGCTGCCGTACCGGACGGACGTTCTCTAAGCGGGCTGTGCGGCGAGCACCGGCGCCTGGCCGCGCTGGATCATCAGCGCCATGGTGACCGGATCGCAGGGGTCGTGGCGGTCGTGGTAGGAGCACTTGGGGCCCAGCTCGGCGGTGACGTCGTCCAGGGCGTCGTCCTCCGGCTGGTCCAGGTTGGCCAGGTATTCGAGAACCCGGCCCTTTTCGTCCACCAGGGTGCCCATGTAGAGGCGCTGGTCGCATTGGCGCACGCTGGCGAACAGAGCGGTTTCCACGCGCACGCCTTGCCGGCTCAGCCAATCGGTAAGCGCCGGGTCCAGGCGGCCTTCGCGGACAGCCAGGGTGGTTTCATGAACCGCTTGCCAGGTGTTGCGGTGGCTGTTCTTGGTGATCTCCATGGATGTGTGTCTCCCCAGTGTCCCTTGTGACGGTTCCCCCGAACCGTCGTCCCCCGGCTCCCCCAGAGCCGACAATGCGAACTCTATCACAGTTTAAAAACTAGCCAACCCTGGGAGAGAGCCCCTTCTAACGGTTCGCCGCGCATATACGGGAATGGCTACTCCAGAGGGGCGCGTGTCTGTGTTCTGCCCTTCCGGGAACGCTGTGAATACGTCCCTGTACGCTCCCTGTCGAACGTCCTGTTCTCCAGGGTCCCGGAAGGGCAGAACACAGACACGCTCCGGGAGAGATTTCACCGCCCCGGGTTATCGCTGACGCCTCACCTTTCTACAAAGCTGGTTTGGTGGAAGCGGGCCGCTCGCTTCAGGTTTTTTCCGCGCGCCAGTTGAAGTCGACTTCCAGCGGCGGTTGCGGGCCGTCTTCCGGCTGGCCGGCCATTTCCGCGTAGGGCGAGTTGTGCACCAGCACCGCCTTGTCGGTGGTCATCTTGCCGAGCACGTTGTTGGCGTGCTCGGCGCCGTTGAAGCGCACGATCTGGCCTTTTTCGTCCACCACGTGGTAGCTCACGCCGTCGATCTCCACCTGCACGATGCAGATCGACAGCGTTACCGACCGCAGCAGCACCTTTTCCACGTGCCGCCCGTTCAGTTTCTTTACGGTGATCTTTTCCATCTTTACTCCGAAAGCAGCGCCTGAATGTCGAGCAACCCGAACGGCCAGGCGAGCTCACGGTCGCCTCGGCGCAGCACCGGGATACGCTCGCCATATTCAGCGATAAGGGTATCGTCCTCGGCGATATCCACCGCGTGAATATCGGTTTGCGGATTCACGGTAAGCAGCAGGTCGCGGGCCTGTTCGCACAGGTGGCAGCCCAGGGTGGTGTACAGCACGACGGTCATCAAAGGGTTCCGTGTCGGATCGCGTAGCAGTGGTGAATGGCGCTGTTGCGGCGGAAGTCCTCCGGCAGGCTCCAGGCGGTCAGGTCCTCCACCTGGTACCAGCGGGCGATGCTCTCCTCCAGCTCGAAACGGCGGAAGTTGCAGGAAAAATAGAGCACGCCGCCGGGCTCCAGGCGCTTCATGATGCGCCGGATCAGCTCGCCGTGGTGCTCCTGGACCACGAAGTCCTGGCGGGACTTGTTGTTGGAGAAGGTGGGCGGATCGCAGAACACCACGTCGAACTGCTCCTGGCACGTCTCCAGCCAGGCCATGGCGTCGGCGCGCACCAGCGGGTGGGCTTCACTGGAGAAGCCGTTCACCGCCAGGTTGCAGGCGGCCCAGTCCAGGTAACGCCGCGAGGCGTCCACCGTCACCGCCCGGCGGGCGCCGCCCACCAGCGCCTGCACNCTGGCNGCNCCGGTGTAGGCGAACAGGTTGAGGAANCGCTTGCCGNCGCACTCCTCGGCGAGCCGCAGCCGCAGCGGGCGGTGGTCCAGGAACAGGCCGGTGTCNAGATAGTCGTTCAGNTTCACCAGCAGGCGNGCCTGNCCCTCNCGGACCACNCGGTACTGGCCCTGGCCGTCCAGTTTCTGATACTGGCGGTTGCCCTTCTGNCGNTCGCGGGTNCGCAGGTGCACCTGCTCGCGGTGCACGCCCAGGGCCGCGCGCACCGCGCTCACCGCCCACTGGCGGCGCTGTTTCGCCTTGTCCTCGTCGACNGTCTTGGGCGCCTTGAACTCCTGCACCAGCGCCTGATCGCCGTACACGTCCACCGCCACGTTGAATTCCGGCAGGTCCCGGTCGTAGAGGCGGTAGGCCTGAATGTCCTCGCGCTCCAGCCAGCGGCGCAGGTGTTTGCCGTTCTTGCGCAGGCGGTTAAACAGCGGCATGGCCGGTTCCGGCAGCTCGAAGCCGGGCGCGTCGCCGACCCGCAGCGGCGGCTGCGGCGCCGGCGGGCGCGGCCGGCTGACGCGAATGAAATTGTTCAACGCGCCGTTGCGCACCTTCCACTGCCGGGTCATGTCCATGCCGGAGCGGTCCAGCGCGGCCACGTCCGCGCCCAGCATCACCGCGGTCCAGGCCGGCGCCTTCTCGCCGAGGATGCGGCCCAGGCCGGCGTACAGCCAGGCGGCGCTGGTCTGCTCGTCCAGCCGTTCGCCCCAGGGCGGGTTGGTGGCCAGCAGCCCCTGGTCGGCGAAATCACGACCGCGCAGGGCGCCCAGCTCGCGCCGCTCGAAATGCACCAGCCGGCGCACCCCGGCCCGCTCGGCGTTGTGCAGCGCGTACTGAATGGTGTCCGGATCGGCGTCGAAGCCCTTCAGCGACGGCAGGTCCTTGAGCCCGCCCTCCAGGCTGGCGGCGGCCTCGCGCAGGGCCTCCTCCCAGAGCGGCCGGCGACAGCCGCGCCAGGTCTGGAAACCGTACTCGCGGCGCAGCGCGCCGGGCGCCACGCCGGCGGCCATCCAGGCCGCCTCGATCACCAGGGTGCCGCTGCCGCAGAACGGGTCCAGCAACGCCGCCGGCCGCTCCTCGCGGTGCCAGCCGC
>FUFK010039523.1_pt1 | contig 59694 bp, 69 predicted proteins | sample 1021851 | NCBI WGS metagenome assembly FUFK01 (sample SAMEA51879418, study PRJEB19060) | metagenome
TAGGTCCCGCCGATCAGATAGTCCGAGGCCCGGCGCACGAAGACGCGGATGCTGTGGCCATCGGTGGCGAGCCGGATCGCCCCCTGCCCCCGATCGATGAGCGCCTGCACATCGTCAAGGATGTCCGTGTAGAACTGGCCGGTCAGATCGCGAAACGCCATGCGGCGCTGCGCCATCCAGTCGGCATCCCGAAACGGGTTCATGCCTTGGGCGAAGGCGAAGGACGGATCGGCCTGTTCGGTGGTGACGATGCGGGTGGTTGTGCCGTCGATGCCGTTCGAGCGCAGATGCACGCCATTGCCGACGATGAGGATCAGGGCCGGCCTGTCCACGGGCCCGTTCCAGTTGGGCAGGAAGGTTTTGCAGGCGCGCGCATGGGCGATCTGCGCCGCAACAGCGGAGGCAGAGAACTTGAGAATAGCCATGGGGATATCTTTCGGTTGGGTATGAGAAGATCGACCCGCGCAGGCGTCATGGCTCGCGCGGGTCGCGTGAGGACTCAGGCCGCTTGCGCGATCTCGCTGTCAGGCTCGGGAGATTGCGAGGCATGCTCCGCCTCATCACAGGCGACGCCGGCGGTCTGCATCATGGGCGGGCACCAGGCGGCCACAGCAGCGCGCTGCGCGTCCGTGAGCGTCGCGAAAGGCTCGGCGAAGAGCTTGTCGCAGAAGGCGACGATCTCTTTCTTGCTCGACGAGGCCAGCGTCACCGCCTCCTGGGCCAGACCCAGATCTTCGCCGAGGATCTTCAGGAGCCAGGCCTTCTTGAAGCGGTTGAAGAGCGCCGCATTTGGCGTCCAGTGGGCGCGGATGTCGGGCATGATCTCGATCTCGAAGTCATGCATCAGGCTGTCGCGCTGGCGGTCCCGTGCGAAGCAGGACTGCGTCGTGCTGGCGGTCGCATAGGCCACGAGCTTGGCCTTCTCGCCGGCCTCCAGCGCGCGAAACGCCGCGAACTGATCGGCGGGCGAACGGTTGTCATCGAGCCAGGAGAGGTCCAGCGCATCATGCGCCGCCGCCACCTGCTCAAGCGAGGTCTCGTCGATCTCGTCCATTTTGGCATGGCTGCGGTATTCCTTGCGGGCATCGATCTTGATCGCCTGCGTGACACTCATGCCGCTGGCCAGAACATCACTGACCAGCTTGAAGAGCGTCAGATCGAGCGTGGCCTCGGGATGCAGCGCCATCGCGGCCCCAAGCGCCATGGCTCGCTCGGTCTTGAGGTCCTCTGCCAGCGAGGCTGGATAAGTGATTTCGCCGGCGTCTGGGGACTCCTCCCCGGTCGGGCTAGCCGAGGAGCCGCGCGCGCCCGCCTCTTTGACGGTGTCTTCCGGGCGGACGAGACCAACATGGAGCGTGATCTGCCCACCCTGCCACGACGCGATCACCCCAGACCGGGCGAGGTCCTCGGCGCTGTAGGCCTCCTGCAGATCGCGGGCTTCCTCTTCCAAGGCGTCCACGCGCTCGTAAAGGGCATTGTAGGCACTGTCCTCGAGCCCCTCATCCTCCATCTCGAGCTCAGCGGTGATCTCATCGATGCGCTTTTGGGCAGCCTCATCCGGCTCGATCGGGCCGGGATAGACGCGGCCGTAGTCGGCCATGGTCGCGTAATCATAGCGCACCATCGCATCGGCCCAGGCAAAGCCCAGCCTCATACGGGCCTCTTCGGCAGCGGCACCGAGCTTCTCGAGCAGGATGGTTTCGACCAGCGACGCATCCTCGAGCACGGAATGCTCTTCCAGAAGGTCAGCCGCGACAGCGCCGCCGCGTGCCTCGTAGTCTTGACGCACGAAAGCCCCGATATCATCGCTGACCTGCACCCCGCGGGATTTGAGGGCCTGTCGCACCGTGTAGGCCTGCAGATAGCCGCCGTCTTTCGTGAGCGCCTCGAAGACCTCGCGCTGCGCCTCCTGGCTTGGGTGCTCGGCGAAAGCCTTCATCGTGTCGAGCGTGATCACCTTGCCCCGGGCCGCGGCGCGGATGTCGGGGTGGATAAGGCCATAGCGCAACCGGCCTTTCACGGCCGCCACCGTGGCGCCGAAGGTCTTTGCGATCGTCTCGGGCGTCTGGCCGTCGACCTCCATCATCCGGGCGAAGGCCTCGAACTCGTCGATGGCATTCATCGGTGCCTGGGTGATGTTCTCGGCGAGCGACAACGCCGTGGTGACGTCGCAGTCGTCAGGGACAAGGCGGCAGTCGACCTTGGTTTTCGCCGTGAACCCCTTGCTGGCCTTGTCAGCGATCAGCTCCTTCAGGGCTGCATGGCGCCGGCCACCGGCGAGGACAGCATATTTGCCGTCAAGCTTCTGAACCAGAAGCGGCTGGAGCAGGCCCAGCACAGCGATACTGGCCTTCAGATGGGCGATGTTCTCGGGGTCATAGGTTTCCGGCGAGTTGCTGCGCACATTGGCGGGGTGGGCGACAAGATCGCCGATGGCGACGGTGAGAGGGGCAAAGCTTGTGGTCATGGGATATCCTTTCAGGTGGGTGAGGTGTGGCCCGCGCCTTCACGCGCGTGACCAATCCCCGGCTTCAGGGATCACCACGACAAAAAGCCCACTTCCGTAATGGGGCGGGCCTCTGTCAAGGGTTTCGGGCAAGTCAAAAATCCCGGCGAAGATCTCATTCTTCTCCGAGTTTTAAGGCACAAATTCAGAAGCTTACTTTTTCTTTTTCACTGCACCGGCACGTCAGGACTGAAGGACACCCCCCTGTCCGGGCTTCGCTCTTCCGTCCGTAGTCAGCCTCATGGCTGCCACTCTATGCCTGGTCCAAATCTGGTCCTGGGTGCCCATCTTTCACGCGTATTCAGCGATTGCTGATAACTTGCGGGCTTCCGGCATCTCCAGGAACCACGTCCCGGCAAGGGACCTCGTCGTACCTGTCGTCAGGTGCAGTGCGTTCCTCCGTCCGATCAAGTTCTGGAATTGTTTTTCTCAGACCGTTGCCGGGCAGCTCTGCGCATGGCGGAATGGTGTGCCGTCTCGCCACATGCGGTGCAAAACAACGCCAATACGCCGCGCAAGTGCAATCAAGGCCCGTTTCGATCCACGCCGATGGGCCACTCTGAGCGCCCAGGCCTGGAGCCAGTTTGGGGACCCTCGGTGCATCAAGATCATCGCCGCTTGATACAAGGCCGTTCGAAGGGCCCGGTCGCCGGCTCGAGTAATTTGCCCGACAATGTCCATCTCTCCGGATTGCGTGCGCCTCGGCGTCAGCCCCACCCACGGACCAACATCCTTCGATCGCACAAACCGGGTCGGATCGTCGATCGCGGCTTTGACCGTCAGGGCGACGATCCGACCAACGCCCGGCATCGTCATCATCAGACGGCAAACGTCGTCTTGTTTTGCCAGATCCGCGATTTTGGCGTCCAGTTCAGCCAACTCGACGCGCAACTGCGCACGTGCGCGCAAAAGGGCCTCTGTCGACGCGGACAAGATTTCATTTTGCTCAACCAGTTCCCTCACCCGGGCCTCGTACCTAATCCGGGTGACATGCCCGAGCTTCAGACCGAAGTTCCGCAGAACACCCCGCATCGAAAGCTCAAGGTTGATGATGGCCTGCTGAATAGACTTGCGCGCCGACAGCAACGCGCGAATTTCCTGGGAGGACACAGATTTGCGGTGCACGGGCCTGTACCATCCCATTTGAAGCAAGCGCGCAATGCCCTGGGCATCGCGCCTGTCGGTCTTGATCGGCATGGCTTTCAAGGCTGCCTTCACCAATCGTGTTTCCATCATGACCACGTCAAAGCCAGCTTCTTCCATTCCCTTGCTCAGCCATTGGGACAAAGGTCCGGCTTCGAGCCCGATCGCATCGATCGAATATGACAATGACGCTATTGCACGTACCAATGCCTCAGGCTCGCTCTCCGCCTGTAATTCTTCAACGATCCTCCCCTGTGGCCCCAGCACACAAATCGCAGTGCTTGCCAGAGATACATCCAATCCGATAAATACATTCATGTCGTTGCCCTTCTATTCTTAGGAATTGAGGCGCATGGAAACATACGACCTCGTAGACGCGCTGCAGGCGCATCAAGGGCAACGGCACTTCAGATCATGCTGACAAACAAGCGAAACGTGCTCGATTCGCCGACAGCCCCATTACGGCATCTTTCGCTTTTCAGGGTGAAGGAGGTCAGACCGCGCTGACCTCCAAGGCTTGGTCAGGACTTGGGTTCGACCTCCCGTTTCGCATCAATCAATGCCTGTGCGGCCTGCATCACCTGAACTTGAGATGTTCCCGTGCATTCCTCCTCCAGCGCGGCCTGCACCTTCGCGCGAAACCACGCGTCATACGAATTGACATCAACCGCCACGGAAATGCTCCTCGAGCCCGATATCCAGCAGCTTGCCGAGGTGATCGGGCATGTCTGCAACTTGCACAGCAATTGGGAAACGGTGCCCCGTCAGGTCAGGCGCGCATTGCTCCTCTAGCCCGAGGTGCTGCCTATCCTTTTCCGCCTCAATCATTGTGCTTTCTCCGACCCTATTATCAGCCGAGCTACATCTTCCAGCGGGCGTCGTAAACGATAATGCCAAAGGGTCACAGCAAGCTGGCCCACTTACCGATCGGGCACCGCTTCAAGGGAAGTTTCGAACCGCTTGCCCGCCGCTGCAGCTTCTTTCAAGAGCGCGTCGAAATTGTCAGGTGGATTGCCATCTTCCAACATCCCTTTGAACGTCGCATAGGCATCCGTCTTGCTGCCGTAGGCGCGCAGGGTCTTGTCGTCGTTCACCCAGGCCACCACGATGACCTTCGCATCGCTGTTGAACCGATAGAACAGCCGATACTGCTGGAAGAATTTCGCCCGGAACCAGTGCTTGCGGTGATCGCCGAGTGTGCCGCCTTGCCGGAAGGCCGCGGCACCCGGATCTGCCGGTATGGCTTCGGTGACCAGCTTGAAGATGGCGGCCAGCCGTTTCGTCGGGTTTTTCTTGCGCCAGGTCTTAGGATCACGTGCTTTACGCGCCTCGACCTCTTCAGTCAGCCCTTCGAGCTGATCCAGAAAGAGCGGATGCGCATAAATCGACCATCCGTTTACGACAAGGGGCGATTGGGCGGGCACGCTATCGCCGCTCATTCATCCTCGAGCGATAGCGGCGCATCGAGATCGACGTCAACGTCTCCGACCAGTGCTGCAAGACGGTCATGCAAAGCCCCATCGAACGCCCGAATGCGGTCCGGATGCGCCTTGATATCGGCCTCGACAAAATCGAGAAAGGCTCCGAGCACGGGATCTTCCTCGTCGCTGCGCACGGGCTCGATATAGACCCTGCCACTCGGCTCGGTGCAGTAACGAATCTGGTCGCCCTTGCCCAGCTTGAGCTGTTTGCGCACACCCGCCGGCACGGTCGTCTGATACCGATCCGTGAGTTTCGAGACATCTTGTGCGAGCGCTGTCATGGCAGTCTCCTGAAAGAAAGGGGGTATTTGCTACCTGCGATGGGTAATGCATTTGCATTGCCTTGTCAAGACAAGCCGCAGCATCTGCTGTCGCCGGGCAGGCCGATGAACCGTCCGGCGCAGGACCTAATCTCGCCCGGCCAGGAACTCCGCCAGCACCGGGCTAGCCGCACCTTTCGCGGAGCTGAGCAGCTCCGAGCCCGCAAGCGAGGCCTTTGACAGGCGTACGAGCCCACCAGTTTCCTCGATGCGGTAGCAGCGGCGCTTTTGCCGCCCGCGCCTGTAGTGGGTCGCGATGACAATCTGGCAGGTACTGCCATCGGAGAGCGTCACAGGTGCTGCGAGCTTGATCTTGTCGCCTTCCTCGTAGTCCGGGATCGACGCCCAGTCCCGGCAGCGCTGACGCCAGTCCTGGGCGTAGCTGTCCGGGTCTTTCAGGTCGGAGAGGAGCTCGATCAGCCCAAGGGGAGCACGAGACTCGTTCGGGCCAGCGCTTTCCTCCATGTCCTTGTAGCCCCAGAAGCCGTCATCGTATCGGGTGAGGAAGACAGCGCCAAAAGTGATCGACCCGTCCGCATCGGTCACATAGGTCGTGTCTTCGACAGGGGTGCCGTCGAGATTGATGACCTTTGCCGCCGCGTACCAAGTCGAACCCACCTTGCAGGCTTTGACCAGTTCAGTTTTGCGCGTGTCGCCCTCGAAGGTGCACAGCCGAGCAATCTCCGCTTTCTCATCCGCGTAGGATTTGACGCGGCCGTCGGTGTAGAAAAGCCATCCCATCACGCCGCCCTCCGGTCATCGATTTCCATCAGCGCATCGAGTGGCACGCGATAGGGCTGCATGGCGTCGAAATCCTCGCAATTGCCGCAGTTCTGCACGATCGCGAAGGTGTCGCAGGCATCCTTGAGAATGACCCGGAAGGTGCCGCCGAGGCCCGAGGGCACCTCGTAGGTCCCGCCGATGAGATAGTCCGAAGCCCGGCGCACGAAGACGCGGATGCTGTGGCCATCGGTGGCGAGCCGGATGGCCCCCCGCCCCCGGTCGATGAGCACCTGCACGTCATCCAGGATGTCGGTGTAGAACTGGCCGGTCAGATCGCGAAACGCCATGCGGCGCTGCGCCATCCAGTCGGTGTCCCGAAACGGGTTCATGCCTTCGGCGAAGGCGAAGGACGGATCGGCCTGTTCGGTGGTGACGATGCGGGTGGTCGTGCCATCGATGCCGTTTGAGCGCAGATGCACACCATTGCCGACGATGAGGATCAGGGCGGGCCTGTCCACGGGTCCGTTCCAGTTGGGCAGGAAGGTTTTGCAGGCGCGCGCATGGGCGATTTGCGCCGCGACAGCGGACGCAGAGAACTTGAGAATAGCCATGGGGATGTCTTTCCGTTGGGTGTGGGAGGGTCGACCCGCGCGGGCGGAATATCTCGCGCGGGTCGCGTGAGGCCTCAAGCCGCTTGCGCGATCTCGCTGTCAGGCTCGGGAGATGCCGAGGCGGGCTCCGCCTCATCACAGACGACACCGGCCGTCTGCATCATGGGCGGGCACCAGGCGGCCACGGCAGCGCGCTGCGCTTCCGTGAGCGTGGCGAAGGGCTCGGCGAAGAGCTTGTCGCAGAAGGCGACGATCTCCTTCTTGCTCGACGAGGCCAGCGTCACTGCCTCCTGTGCCAGACCCAGATCCTCGCCGAGGATCTTCAGGAGCCAGGCCTTCTTGAAGCGGTTGAAGAGCGCCGCGTTCGGCGTCCAATGCGCTCGGATGTCGGGCATGATCTCGATCTCGAAGTCATGCATCAGGCTGTCGCGCCGCGGGTCCCGGGCAAAGCAGGACTGCGTGGTACTGGCGGTGGCATAGGCCACGAGCTTGGCCTTCTCGCCGGCCTCCAGCGCGCGAAACGCCGCGAACTGATCGGCGGGCGAACGGNTGTCATCGAGCCAGGAGAGGTCCAGCGCATCATGCGCCGCCGCCACCTGCTCAAGCGAGGTCTCGTCGATCTCGTCCATCTTGGCATGGCTGCGGTATTCCTTGCGGGCGTCGACCTTGATCGCCTGCGTGACGCTCATGCCGCTGCCCAGAACATCGCTCACCAGCTTGAACAGGGTCAGATCGAGCGTGGCCTCCGGATGCAGCGCCATCGCAGCCCCGAGCGCCATGGCCCGCTCGGTCTTGAGGTCCTCTGCAAGCGAGGCCGGGTAGCTGATCTCGCCAGCGTCAGGGGCCTCCTGCGCGGTCGGGTTGGCCGACGAACCGCGCGCGCCCTCCTCTTTCGCGATGTCCTCCGGGCGGACGAGGCCAACATGGAGCGTGATCTGCCCACCCTGCCACGACGCAATCACCCCGGACCGCGCGAGGTCCTCAGCGCTATAGGCCTCTTGCAGGTCGCGAGCTTCCTCTTCCAGAGCGTCCACCCGGTCGTAGAGCGCATTGTAAGCGCCGTCCTCAAGCCCCTCATCTTCCATTTCGAGCTGCAGTTTCTCAAGTTCAGCGGTGATCTCATCCACGCGCTTCTGGGCGGTCTCATCCGGCTCGACGGGTCCTGGGTAGACACGGCCATAGTCTGCCATGGTCGCGTAATCATAACGCACCATCGCATCTGCCCAGGCAAAGCCTAGTTTTGCGCGGGCCTCCTCAGCGGCAGCCCCGAGTTTCTCGAGCAGTATGGTCTCGACCAGCGCCGCATCCTCGAGCACGGAATGCTCTTCCAGAAGATCGGCCGCGACAGCGCCGCCGCGGGCCTCGTAGTCTTCACGCACGAAGGCCCCGATATCGTCGCTGACCTGCACGCCGCGCGATTTGAGCGCCTGACGGACGGTGTAGGCCTGCAGATAGCCGCCGTCTTTCGTGAGTGCCTCAAAGACCTCGCGCTGCACCTCCTGGCTCGGATGCTCGACAAAGGCCTTCATCGTGTCGAGCGTGATCGTCTTGGCCCGGGCCGCGGCGCGGATGTCGGGGTGGATCAGCCCGTAGCGCAGCCGGCCTTTCACGGCGGCCACCGTGGTGCCGAAGGTTTTTGCGATGGTCTCGGGCGTCTGGCCGTCGACCTCCATCATTCGGGCGAAGGCCTCGAACTCGTCGATGGCGTTCATCGGTGCCTGGGTGATGTTCTCGGCAAGCGACAGGGCCGTGGTGACATCGCAATCCTCGGGCACGAGGCGGCAGTCGATCTTCGTCTTCGCCGTGAAGCCCTTCGCGGACTTGTCCGCGACCAGTTCCTTCAGCGCGGCATGGCGTCGGCCACCGGCCAGCACGGCGTGTTTGCCGTCAAGCTTCTGGACAAGGAGCGGCTGGAGCAGGCCCAGCACAGCGATGCTGGCCTTCAAATGCGCGATGTTTTCGGAATTATAGGTTTCCGGCGAGTTGCTGCGCACATTGGCGGGATGCGGGATCAGATCGCCGATGGCGACGGTGAGAGGGGTAAAGTTTGCGGTCATGGGATGTCCTTTTCGATGGGTAGGATGCGGTCCGCGCGCTCGCGCGCGGCCAATCCCCGGCTTCAGGGATCACCACGACAAAAGGCCCACTCTCCCTTTGAAGGGTCAGTGGGCCTTCCGTGTCGGAGGTGTAGGACTTAAGGCTCCCCCCGCCCTACCAGTCGCGCGCCAGCATGATGGTCAGCACGCGCGTGGTAGTAGCGGGATTGTCCGGGGCCTCGGCACCGTAGCGGAAATCAGAATCCGCTTCATAGAGATCGATTTTCCAGAACACGGTCTCGCCCCGGATCTCGACCGCCCCGAAATCGTGCCAGCCTTCCGGGTCATTCTCAGGCTCGAACGTGGCAAACTCACCGGTTGCCTTCACCGCCTCGGCCATGAAGCCGTCACCAGCCTCCATAAGCGAACGGGTGACATGCATCCGGCCCTGGATGGACTGGGCGGGCGGCACTCCAAGGCACGCGAGCTTGCGAAACGCGTCGTTCTGCGCCGCGATCACACTCGGATCTGGACGGTCTGGCTGGGGTTGAACGGTCATGGACATGGGGATCTCCTTTGAGAAGTTGAAACACCCTTCCCAAAGCCCGCTTTTTCTTTTCTGCCTGGCGGAAGGACCGAAGCAGAAGGTGCCCTACCCGAACAGCCCCTTGGGTCTGGAATTCGGGTTGGGGATGGTTTCGATCCAGCCGCCTTGGTCCGTGATGCTCTCAAGTGCTGCCGAGAGCGGATACGCGCCCTCTGACGGGCTCCACCAATAGGCTTCGCGTTTGAGGACGATGATCTTGCGGCGGCCGTCTTCGAAGCAGGCCACCCGCAGCGTCTTGGGTTCCTTGCGTGACATGCGAGTCTCCGTTCTCCTTGTGGTCAGGCGGCCTCGGCGCTGCGCCCTGCCCTGCCCGCCTCCGATCTGGCGATCAGGTAGTCGCAAGCGCGCTGCGCATCCGCGGCGTGCCGGAAGATCGCGCCCTTGTCCGACCGAAGNACNCGCAACCAGTTGTGGAGGTAGGCGGCATTCATCTCNAGCGTATGCGCNGTNAANCCNAGCGTCTGACCCAGGAANACCGAGGTNAATTCCGCGACGATCTCCTCGCGNGCNTANGANGTGTTGCCNAACTTCGAGAACCCGAAATCNCGGTTCAGTCGATGGGGGGCTTTCGTGGCATGGGCCAGCTCATGNGCCCAGACNCCGTAGAAATTGCGCGGNTCCTGGAACCGCGTGATGGACGGCATGTAGACCTTGTCCACGGGCGGCAAATAGTACGCTTCCGTGCCCGTGAAGACGGTCGTGATGTCGATAGCATCGAAAAACGCCTGCATGTGCGGGATGGGCTCGGACGGCGGATGCTCGGGCACGGGCTCCGGGTCAGGGTAGAAGCTGTCGGGCAAGCCCTCGATCTGGCAGGCATTGAACACACGGTAGGATTTCTGGAAGCGGAAGATACGGGCTTCCTCGGAGTGATCATCCCCGTCGCTGTGATCATGCTCATCGCCGGCGTCTCTCCGGCTTTGACCGTAATAGACGACGACAGAGGACTTCTCGCCCTTGCGAACCTTTGCATCCAACGCATTGGCCTGCGGCAACGTCATCCAGAAGGGAGAGCTATGGCCCGCCATCACGGTCCGCATCGTCAGCAGGAAGTTGTTCACCCCCTGGTACGGTTCTCCGCCCACGCGCAGGGGGCGAGAGCTGCCACCTGCGGTCCAGGGCTTGCGCCACGGCAGGACGCCGCGCTCGATGATGCGGATGATTTCGTTTGTGATGACCTCGGAGGCATCAAATTTGGTCGTGCGGGATCGGGCCATGGCTGGCGTCCTTTCGAGTTTTAGTGAGAGTAAGTGGTGATCAGGCTGACTGATGGGACCGCGGATCGTTGAGGATCCTCGCGCCGAGCCCTTCGACCATGTCGATGTAGGTGGTCAGCGAGACGGACTTGCCAGGACCCCAAGGTTCAGGGTCGACCGACCCGTCCTGCGTCACCCGCGGTAGGTTCGCGAAGGCGATGACATCGGTGACGGTTCGGATATCGATGAACGGGGTCCCTCGTGCGACCGCAAGAGTGGCCAAGGGAACGCGCTGGATCGGCGCGAGAGTCGAAACGGTGGTCCAACCAAGTTGGAGGTATGTCCCGCCCTCCCCGCAGATCACATGCGCGTTTGGCAATATCGCCGCCTGCTTCAGATAGCCGAGATCACGCAGGACCGTCTCGCGCTCGAGCCCCTGTGCCAGCAATGACTGGCCGGATCGGCGTAGTTCCTTGTGTCGCCACCACGAGGCAGCGGTCGTGCGCAACACGCGCAAGACACCTGTTTGCATTGGAATGCCCTTCATCAGGAAAGACAGATCGGAACCTGGCCCGGACCCATCCGAGGGACCTCAAAGGCCCTCATCCGTCAGTCACAAAACCCGAAGAACACTTTCTCTTTCCAACCGCCAACTGGACCGCGGAAACTGACAAGGGTCCGACACCACCGCGGTTCCCAAGGGCTTCATACAGTCAGTGCCGGTTGGGGTCCAAGATCGGCAAGGAATATCGGCAACCCCAGCCCGGACGCGGCAATCGTCGCCCTATTATCAATGACTTATCTGATTTTCTCGATCGGCAAAAATCGCGCCTGCTGCGACTTTTCGGGCCCAAAAATCTGGATGTCCGACGTTCAGAGCAATCCCGCGTTACGGATTAGCTTGGGAAACGAAGGTGCTGCACCCCCTGCCACCTTGCAATTCAGCAATAATGTCGCTATATACCGTCATTATCACTGTAGGGGCATAGATCATGCACATCACGAACTTTGCAGAAGCTGGGCAATTCGAACCGCGCAAGATCGCCGCAGCCTTGCGCACTTCGGCTGAGGAAATCGCATTGACCGTTGGCTTGGGCAAAGATGCGTTGCAGAGGCGAACCCGCATCGGTTCGGACAAGACGCAGCGTCGCCTGCGCGAGTTGGTTGAGGTGCTGAACAAAGTCGAACCGCGCTTCGGCTCAGAACTGATGGCCTATGCATGGTACCGGTCAGAGCCCCTGCCCGGCTTTGATGGCCGGACAGCCATGCAGCTGGTGCAGGAAGGCAAAGCTCAGCAAGTTCTGGAATACATCGATGCGGTCGATGCGGGCGTCTTTGCCTGATGCCGCTGAAAGATGGGCGCTACACAGGGCCACTCTATCGCGCCCTGAACCCGGTCTATGCGCGTGAACCTCTCTCCGGACGAGGCGCTGAACTCTATGGAGGGCGCTTCAACGCCAAGGGCACCCCTACGCTCTACACCTCGCTGGATCCCGCGACCGCTCTTAGAGAAGCCAACCAGGTCGGCAGCCTGCAACCCACGATCCTGGTGTCCTACAAGGCCGACCTTGGGCCTATTTTCGATACCCGCCATCAGGACGGACTTGACCGGTATGGCGCGACCGAGGCGATGCTTGCCGACCCTGTATGGCGCATGAAGATGCTCGATGGCCAATTGGTGCCGACACAGGAGTTAGCACGCGCCCTCAATGCGGATGGGTTTGCAGGGCTTCTGATCCAGAGTTTTGCCAAGGGCGCGTCATCATCGGACTTCAACATCGTTTTGTGGGGCTGGGCTGGCAAAAACGGTTCTTTGGAAGTTGTGGATGACGAAGAACGGCTGTCACGCATGTGAGTTGTGAGACTTGGTGCCGGATCTGTCCACCGCGGTGGACATCGGCCGGTCGGAGAAACACGGAATGACCGCGCAGAAGCGCCCTATTGGAATTTGGCTCGGTAGCTATGATGCGTGTGGAAAGACCGCGGGTCATCCTGCCGTTACCCATGTTGGGCCGTTCGTGGTTGTAAGACCAGAGCCACTCCGTGGCAATCTGCTGAACCGCCTCAATGCTTTCGAAAATGTAAAGGTCCAGCCATTCGTGCCGGACCGTCCGGTTGTAGCGCTCGACATAGGCATTCTGCTGGGGCTTGCCGGGTTGGATATAAGACAGGGTGATGCCCTTGTTCTCAGCCCATTCCATGAGGGTGCCGCTGATGTATTCCGGGCCCTTATCGAAACAAATTGTTCCAAGAGCACCGCGCCATTCGATGATCTGGTTCAGCGCCCGCACGACCCGCTCAGCAGGCAGCGAGAAGTCGATCTCGATGCCCAAGCCCTCGCGGTTGAAATCATCCAGGACATTCAACAGCGAAAACTGGCGACCGTCGCCGAGGCGATCCGCCATGAAGTCCATCGACCACACCTCGTTCGGTGCGTCCGGCACAGCCAGCTCATCAGGTTTGTCCCGCTTCATCCGTTTGCGCAGCTTGATCCTGCGGTTCAGTTCCAACTCGCGGTAGATCCGATACACCCGCTTGTGGTTCCAGCCATGCCCCTAGACGTTGCGCAGGTAGAGAAAGCACAGACCGAAGCCCCAGCTCTTCTTCGCTGCTGTCAGCCCCAATAGCAGATCCGCGATTTGCTCGTTCTCATCGTCTAGGTTGGGGCTGTACCGATAGCAGGTCTCACTGACGTCGAACGCCCGGCACGCCAGCGCAATGCTGACCCCCTTCATCGCCACCGCTTTCACGGCCAACTCTCGGCGCTGAGCTCGCCGTCTCATTTTTTCCAAGCGCCTCCTTCAGGAGGTCATTCTGCATGCTGACGTCGGCATACATGCGCTTCAGGCGTCGGTTCTCCTCGGCCATCGCCTTCATCTCGCTAATCAGGCTGGCGTCCATGCCGCCGTACTTCGCCCGCCATTTGTACAGCGTGGCGCTGCTCATGCCATGTTCCCGGCACAGTTCGGCGGCAGGCACAACGCCCTCCATCTGGCGCAGCACGCCCATGATCTGCGCCTCGGTGAATCGTGTCTTCTTCATCGGAATCTCCTCGTTCATCCTGCCGAGAAAATTTTTCTTCCGCATCTCCTTTAGATCGGTGGGTATTACCATTGGACTAGTTGCCGGTCAGACGTCCACCGCGGTGGACACTAGGCGGTTTGCATAGCAGTTTTGGATAGACGCTTGATCAAAGCCATTGGATCAAACTGGTCTTGACGTTGGCCCAAGGTAATACTGTGAAAATACGCTCCAAAGTCCCTGATACGTTTTCCAAGTTGTAGCATGATGAAGATCGCGCATGACGCTTTCTGAGCTCCGACTGCATTCTTGGCTTTTTCGAATGTATCTGGGTGAATCCCCATCATGGGTGCAAGTGTTCGAGCATGGTTTTCAATTTCCAACCAGTTTCTAAGTCTCTCTGTGGAGAACGACGTCGCTTGATCGCAAACTGAGGTTAGCAAGTCTGGTTTCAGAGCTTCATTGCCTATGTTGCTATCTAAATCTTTTTTTTCTTCTTCAGACTTAGATTGGTGCCGGACAGTTTGTCCGTCATTGGCGGGCAATTCTACAGTTTCTGGTGGGTCATCTGGGGTATGTAAACTCTGGCATTCTCTGTCTGTGTCTGCGAGTAGCGCGTGGTATTCAGGAAGGCTCAGCTTCCTGCGTAGAGCTCTCCGTGCGTGGCTGATGAATGTGTTGCTGGGATCATGCTCTTCCAAGTGGGCGAGTTTTGTGAGGATCTGTTTGCGGGCAAATATCCGATCCCGCCGGTTATTTTCCATCTCATGTGCTATGGCGATAAGCTCGTTCGCACGTTGGAGGAGGGGGGTTAGAGATAGTCCATAACTGATGCATTCCCCGCTGGACGAGCGAACGCGGTAGCGCTTTCGGTTCGAGCTGTCATTGCGCTTGATGAAACCGAGTTCAACGAAACGGTTGATGTGTCTGCGAAGGGTCCGTTCGTCGATACCGCCGACGCGCTGGCAAATCGAGTCGTTGGACGCGAAAACCGTTTCCCCATGGCCGGGCTTCAAGAAACTGAGCATGGCTTGAAGTGTTTGGATATGGCCAGGACGCAGACCGAATACGCTACGTGCATCTCTCAGTGCCCTGAAGATGGTCCAGATGTCGGTTTCAGCCGCAGAAATTGAGCCGCAAGATGCATCAGCACCATCGGTTCTGATCGATAGTTTTGTAAATGCCATGGTTTGTTCACGACGACCGTTCGGCCCACAACTTCCCTGTCTCTTCCCAAGATTTCGCTCAGGAAAAGGCAATAAAAATCCGTCCACCGAATCGGTGACTCTTGACCAGTTTGCTGGAGGTTGCTACATCATGAGTGCTAATCGAATGATGAGGGCTCTCCAGGGGAAACTTTGGGGGGCTCTTTTCTTTCTGGTCTTCGCTTTTCTCCTCTGCTCGCGTTACTCGGTGTGGCTTGGGTTAGGACCCAGAGCCGCTCTCATTCCGCCACTGTTTGAAGAGCTGCAAAAGCGTTGCCTCCGCGCGCTCTTCGAACCATCGGCCGAATTCTGGGTTGTCCTTCTTGGCGATCTTGATGGCGATCGTTTTCTGATCGACTGTCAGTGTTCCCACGGAGCTACCGTCCCCGTCTTTGACGACGGACGTTAGGCTGCGGTTGGCTTGCTTCTTGTCGCTACGCGCCTTGTTCGAGCAAGCCGAGTAGACTGCCTGAAACTTCTCCGCGCTTGGAGTGTCGTCGGGCAGGGCGGCAATTGCCTCTTTGGCCGTGTTCACCAGATCTATCTTTTTTGAGAACGCGGCCAGGTCACCCCACTGCCGTCGTCCGATGCCATGTGCCGGCCCGATCAGCTGTACAAGCCCTTCTGGCAGTTGCTCTATGACGACGCGATGGTTGGATACGCCCTGCCGTGTCAAGCCTAGAGCATCCTGAATAACGTTTGGCTTGTAACCTGATTCCTGCATCTCTTTGATAAAAAGAGATTTCTCGATGAAAGACGGGTCTAGTCGGAGGTTGTTCTCTTGGCCCTGTGCGATCAGAGATGCGTCGTCATCCAAGGTTCGAACGATCGCCTTGACCGTTCCGCCGACCATGCGGATCGCTGCAAGTCTGCGTCGGCCGTAGATGATACGGTATCTGTCCGGTTGGGCCGATGGACGGACCATAATTGGCACTTGTTGCCCATGCTTGCGAATGCTTTCGGCCAACTCATCAATACTGGAATCCTCCAGTACCAACCGATCGCGCAGACCATCCATGTCAATCTGATCGGGCTCGATGTCCCGAATGGAATTCGCAGTAATCTCGCGCAAAGAGTCGCGCAATCCGCCAACAGATCCTGGCAGTTTTGCCGCTTTTGGCGGGGTAGGGGAGGGGGCCGCGCTCTGCTTCTCGTCCTTTGGAGGCTGATTGAAGATATTTCGGGCCATCAGCGACGCCCCCATGCCATTTGGATTGTTTGTTCCAACTCATCGCCAACGCCGTTCACGCTGGTCAGAGCGCGATCAATCGTTTTCCTGATGAACTGGCTCGGATCAACTTCGTAGACGGTTTGCTGGGTCATGCCGGCGTCCGAGATTGCTGTAGACTTCAGCATTGGCTCAGTCATGACCTGACCGGCCAAGATCGATCTCAGGTAGCCCGCCATTTGCGTCTGAGGCCCGTCCGAAGGCTCGTATCTCGTTATCAAGAACTTAACGAAGTCCCAGGTAACGCGCCGGCCAATGGCTTCTTCGACAGCCTTCACCGTTTCCGAAGCAAGCTTGAGGAACTGGCTCATAGAAGCAATGTCGAGCATGCCTGGTACCACCGTTACCAGGAGCCCCGTCGAGGCTGCCAACGCCGTTAGGGTAAGAAAACCAAGTTGAGGTGGACAGTCGATCAGAACGATGTCGTAATTCGCCTCTACTTCCTCAAGCGCTAAGGCGAGACGCTCCGCAAATATGGGCTGCACCCGGCGGGCGAGGGCGTTTGCCGTCTCAGTTTCGTATTCCGAGAGCATTAGGCCCGCTGGGACCATATCGAGCTTATGGAAGTAAGTTTTTTGGATAACGGCCGAGAGCGGAACTTGTTCCTCATATCTCAGGGCATCATAGATTGTGCCGCCTTCAGCGAACTCGAGCTCAGGCCGAAAGCCGAAAAAGGTGGTCAAACTTGCCTGCGGATCGAGATCCAAGACCAACACTCGGTAACCTCGCAAAGCATACCGTTGTGCAAGATGGATCGTTGCTGTTGTTTTTGATGATCCGCCTTTGAAATTGACGACAGATATCACCTGGAGACGATCGCCGTCACGTCGACCAGGGCGGTAGCTTTCTGCGTTCTTTCCGGTGCGCCCCAGAATGTCGCGCAGCTTATCGATCTCCTGGGCTGTGTAGAACCGGTGTCCGCGGTTGTCTGTTTGAACTTCCGGGAAGCTGCCGTCCTTGTGCCGGTTGCGCAGGTTAGATGTGCTCACGCGCAGGAGGCTGGCAACTTCGGTAGAACTGAAACGGCGCAGGGACTTTCGTTCTTCGGGCTCGAAAGCGATCTTCATCTGGCGATCCAAAGATTCAGCCAGATTGTCGGCAAATGCTCCGATGTCGGAAGAGCCTATGCCTTGCGCGTATCCAACGTTACGATCATCCATGTCCTGCCGCCCACTCTCGGCCTCTGTTGAGGCTCTTGGTCATTCTGACGGTGTACAGCGCGTCTGACGCGTTTTGCCGTCAGAACGGGAATGCCACGATCAAGTGAGTCCGGCAAGAAGAATCTAGATGTAGTGTGAAAGTTATCCACAGCACCAATACGTACAGTCACATCAAGATAACCGCAAGTTGTTGATTTTACGGCAATAAGTCCACAAGACCGTGCTTCAAGCCGCTCATGAGGATTGTTTGGACGGTATTGGCTAAACCCATGCAACCAATGGCACAATTGACCTTCTGACAGTGTTTGGAGCGATAGATTCAGCTGTTTGAGCCTCTGCTAGTTACAGTTGGGAGTGAGCCGATTCTGATGAAATTAGGCCAAGCCGCTCCGCGCGTTCGAGCAACATTTTGACCGAAGACGGCTGCCAGCTGGTACGACCTCGAGGGGTCCGTTCGCGCATCGATTCCAGCCGGTCGCAGATCGCCTGCAGCGTGATTTCGGGGTCCGCGCCTTTGATCGCTGCGACGATGGCCGGCAGGCGGTCATTGGTTTCGCGGCGTCCGGCGCGGCCAAGCACCTCGGCAGGAAGGAAACCGTCTCTGACATAGGCCTTCACAGCGCGGAGCAGTCGGCTTTGTGTCCAATGGCGATCTGGGGACAGTCGGCCATTGATGATCCGCAGCAGGTCTTCCCAGGCCATATCCGGCCGCAAGCGGCGCACATGGGGCACCCAATCCTGCGCGGTCTCGTTGAGGCGCTCCATATAGCCGTCCTGTCGCGCAAGCCGCACCTTGCGCAGCGCGGCGGGATCCTTGGCGCGTAGCCCAGGATTGCCACCAACGCGCCCTTTGGCGCGCGCAGAGGCAAGCCCGGCCTTGGTGCGTTCGCGGATCAGAGCGCGCTCGAACTCGGCCGCGGCACCCAGAACCTGCAGCGTGAACTTGCCTTGCGGGGATGCGGTGTCGATGGGATCCTGCAGGGAGCGGAAGAAGGCGCCCTTGGCCTCCAGACGTTCGATCACCTCCAGCAAGTGCGACAGAGACCGCGCAAGCCGGTCGATCCGCACAACGACCAGCGTATCGCCGCTCTGGACGCGTTCGAGCACGCGTGCCAGCACCGGTCGCGCGCGATTGCCGCCCGAGGCGTGCTCTTCAAAGATCTCGACGCAACCCGCAGTTTGCAGGGCCTCAGACTGGGGCAGGGGGGTCTGATCCTCTGTGGAAACACGGGCGTAGCCTATCAGGGGCATGAAATCGGGCCGTTTGCAATTTAAGGTATCGCTAATAAACGACCGTTTGTAAGCGAATGCAAGTGCCGGCTCTGTGGGGCTGTTCAGTCCAAAGCCCTTGGTTCCCTTACGCTGAGCGCGATCAGCGAGCTCTCGCAGACCATTGCGCGCACGTGCTATATAAAGTGTGCAGGCGCACCCTGACAAAACCCTTGGGTAAAATGCAAAAATGCCATATTTTGCACATATGGAGCCTCAAGCATGTATAAAGTATAATATTTTTGATGATCCTCTTGAGGATGCGGAGGAGCTTGAAGAGACTTCTGAGGACGACCTGTGGTTCCTGCCCGGTCCGATGGAAGAGGAGCCGCATTATCTGCCGCCCGGACCTAGGGCCGAAGTGCGTGAGACCGCTGTTCTTGACGATTGGCGACGTGCCGAGGCGGGCCATGCTGCCCGCCTTGCCCGTGTGGCCGGCCGGATCGGGGCGCTAGACGACCGTCTGAAGCGTGGCCCGGAAGGCTGGCGGCACAGGCTTGCGTTGATCGAGGCGGCAGACCTCAGCTGGTTTGCAGGCGACCGAATTGGCCCGGATCGGCTGGCGCTCTGGATATCCATGCGCTTGTCCGGCGTGCAGGACGACACCGCAGCGCTTGCGCGTGTCGGATGGGCGGTGCGGCGTCTTACAGGCGGTCCCGGCCCAGACGTGGACCTGTCCGCCTTCCTCGATCGCCGTGACCCCGAGAACATGGTGGATGAAGCCGAGCCCTTCGCGGATCGCGCGGGCGGGTGGCTTGACCTGATGGCGCAAGCCGCCGACCTGCACCCGATCACGCGTGCCTGCATGGGGTTTCACCTCTGGAGCCTCGCGGGCCTCGGACAGCAGAGCAACCGAATGGAAGCGGCGGTCACGGCGTCGCGCATTGCCGCGCATGAGGGCGAGGGGGCAATATTCGCACCCCTGGCCATGGGTGGGGCGGGGGCGCTGCGCGCCGGCGGCCCCCCGGCTGAACGTTTGGCGCGCGGGCTCGAGAAAATGGAAACGGCCTGCCTGACCGCGATGCGGCACCTCGACGATATCGAGACATGGTCGGCGCTGGCGGAAGCCGAGATGACCCCACTCTCGGGCAAGACGCCGCCAGCCCTGCGCGGAGTGCTGACCGAATGGCCCCTGGTCTCTGCCCCTATGGCCGAGGCCCTGACCGGAGCCAGCCGCGCCGCTGTCCAGCGCAACCTCGCCTGGATGGAAGCGCGGGATCTGGTCCGCGAGCTAACAGGGCAAGGACGGTTCCGAATGTGGCGCGCCACAAACTGATTGTCGAAGCGATCTGTGCGCGCCGATGTTGCGTCTATCCGCAGCACGGCTGAAACGGTGAGGAGCACCGTTTTGCAGATGCTCGAGGTCAAAGAGTTCGGCTGATCGGCTGAGACAATTCGGCTATCGCCACGTCCCCAACTACCATGAAAGCATTGTCGACTGGGTCGTGACCGGTCTGCGGGTATAAACCGGACAGACCATACAACGCTCCAAGCGACGAACGAGCCGTTGTCGCAATGGCATGTCGAGTGATGTCTTCTTGAAAATCGCCTTCGGAAAGAGCAGGGGCAGGACATGAAGCTGCAAAATCTCGAACGCCATCAAGCCTGGATCTACCTCGCTGCCATCCTTTCCGGTCTGGTCTTGGGCTCGCTCGCCCCCGGTATCTCGGGGGTGTTCGAGGCGCTGCTTTGGCCGGTGTTGGGGCTTATGCTTTTCACTACCTTCGCTCAGATGCCGCTAGCGCACCTGCCGCGCGCGACGCGCGACCGGCGTTTCATCGGCACCATGTTGATCGGCAATTTCGTCCTGGTGCCGCTGCTGGTCTGGGGGCTGATCGCGTTCCTACCTGACGATCCTGCGCTTCGGCTCGGGGTGCTTGTCGTGCTGCTGGTGCCCTGCACCGACTGGTTCATCACATTCACCCATCTCGGTCGCGGCGATGCGGTGCGTGCCGCGTCCGCGACACCGATCCTCCTCGCGGTTCAGTTCGCCAGTCTGCCGCTCTTCCTTTGGCTTTTTCTCGGCGAGGCATTCTTTGAGCTTCTCGCCGCCGACCGCATTGCCGCCGTCTTTGCGGCGCTTGTCCTGCTGCCGCTCACAGCGGCTTTCCTGCTGGAGCGTTGGGCAGAGGCGCGCCCGGAGCGGGCCGCGATCGTAAATCGCCTCGCCTGGCTGCCGGTTCCGCTTCTGGCTGTCGTGGTGTTCCTGATCGCGGCCTCGCAAGTCGACGCGGTACGGGATGCGCTGCCGGTTTTGGCGCAGGTGGCGGGCGCCTACGTCGCCTACCTCGTCGCCGCAGCACTTCTCGGTGCGGCGACCGGGCGGGCGGCCGGATTGTCCACTAGCGGGTGACGAACGGTCATCTTCTCGCTCTGAACCCGCAACTCCTTCGTCGTACTTCCGCTGGTGCTGGTGCTTGGACCGGAGTGGAACGTGGCGGCCGTGGTCATCGTCTTCCAGTCGCTCGTCGAGCTCTTCGGCATGGTCGCCTATCTGTGGATCGTGCCGCGCTATCTGGTCCCCGAACATGCGGCGACCACGCAGGACTCCGCGGGGAACGAATGATCGCAAACAACGGCGCTGGCACCATTGTCCGCTTGGCTGACATGCATGGGCGTCCTCAACTATGGCCCTTCAGGTCACCTCCGTCAGCGCGTCGATCACAGGGCATTCAGGGACATCGTCACCGGTGCATTGCGCCACGGTGGAAGACAGCACGCGTTCGATGCGTTTGAGATCGTCGATCTTGGCGCGGACCGAGGCGAGATGCGAATTTGCCAGACCCTGCACCTCGCCGCAGGTCTGGGCACCGCCATCGACCAAGGCGAGCAGATCGCGGACTTCGTCGAGCGTGAACCCAAGCTCGCGCGCGCGCATGATGAAGCACAAGCGCGCGACATGCCGATCATCGTAGACGCGATAGTTTTTGCTGGAGCGCGGCGGCTCGGGCATAACGCCGATGTTCTCGTAGTAGCGAATGGTCTCGAGATTGCAGCCGGTCAGCCTGGCCAGATCTCCGCGCCTGAGGACCTTCACCGATCTGTGACGATTTTTCACGTTTGACCCTCTTGAGCCTGTACCTGCTACAGACCCTAGATTGAGATCATCACTGAGGCAAGGATGATTCGAACCATGACTGAAACCACATCCGCCGACCGGCAGACGGCAATGGACGAAACAGGGGCTGCCGACAAAAAGGCATGGACGACAACCTGGCTCGGCGCGCTTGGCGCGCTGGCGATGACCTCATGCTGCATCCTGCCGCTGGTGCTGGTCAGCTTCGGCGTTACCGGCGTTTTCATTGCGCAGCTGGGCGTTCTCTACCAGTACAAATGGATCACCTTCGCGCTGAGTGCCGCCTGCATCGGCTATGGATTCTACAAGGCCTACCGTCCGATCCCGACTGAGGCCTGCGCGGATGGCACCTGCGCGCGCCCCATGAACCGGAAACTCATGCGATCCATTCTTTGGATTGCCACCGCCATCGTCACCGTCGCGATGATCTTTCCCTATCTCACCCCATACCTTCTGTCCTACTGAAAGGCCGAACCCATGAAGTCACTCCATCTTGCCCTTGCGGTCGTTGGCACTCTCGCAGCTTCCCCCGCCAGCGCCGCCGAACAGCGCATCAATATCGGGGTAGGCGAACTGACATGCCCGACCTGCTCCTACACGGTGGCGGCGGCCATGCGGGGCGTTCCCTCGGTCGAGATCATCGACTTCATGGAAGGAGAGGAATTCGGCACCGGCACCTACATCGTCGCCTTTGATGACGAGGCCGCCGATCAGGACATGATCGTCGAAGCAATCCGCGCCACCGGCTATTCGGCGGACATCGTCGAGTCCGGCGATTTCTGATCGCATTCACCGACCCGCACTCGGAGCTGGAGACAGCATGACAGACATGAACAATAACAATGAACCCACGACCCTTTTGCGGCGCGGCCTCATCGGCAGCGTATTTGCGGCGATCTGTTGCTTCACGCCGTTCCTGGTGCTGATCGTCGCCGGGGTCGGACTTTCTGCCGTTGTTGGTTGGCTCGACTACGCGCTTTTCCCGATGCTCTTCGCCTCGCTGAGTGCGGTTGCATATGCCCTGTGGCAGCAAGCCGGCAGACCAGGGCACAGTCCGAAAGCCCTTCTCATCGGCTTGGCGGTTGTTCTTTCGGCTCTGCTGTTCTGGCTGGAGTTCCGCTTTGCTCTGCGGATCTCGGTTGCCGCCGCTTTGGCGGTGGCGGGATATGCGCTCTGGCTCAGAAAATCAGGCAGTTCAGCAGTGAGCCGGATCAAGAGAAACTGGCACAAGGAAAGGAACAGGTATGACCAAGACCTATGACCTCATCGTGATCGGCGGCGGCACCGCTGGAAATGGCGTCGCCCGGATGGCCGCGGATGCAGGCTGGAGCGTCGCCAGCATCGACAGCGAACCCCATGGCGGCACCTGCGCCCTGCGCGGCTGCGACCCCAAGAAAATGCTGGTCGCGGTCACCGAGGGTGTCGAATGGGCCGAAAACATGGAAGGCAAGGGGCTGGAGGCGCAACCTTCGGTCAACTGGCCCGACATGATCGCCTTCAAGCGCAGCTTCACCGAAGCTATGCCACCGCGCATCGAAGCCGGGTTGGAAAAAGCGGGGATCGACGTCTTGCATGGGCTGGCACGGTTCACCGGCCCCAATACGATCGAGTTGAACGGCGAGACCCTGACCGCGAAGCATTTTCATATCGCCACCGGCGCGCGGCCGATGACGCTGAACATCCCGGGCGAAGAGCATCTGACCACCAGCACCGAATTCCTGGAACTGCCTGAGCGACCGAACCGCATCGCCTTTGTCGGCGGCGGCTTCATCGCCATGGAATTCGCCCATATTGTCAAGCGGGCGGGCGCGCGCGAAGTGACAGTGCTGGAGATGATGGACCGCCCCTTGGGTCCTTTCGATCCCGACTTGGTCGCAATGCTGGTTGAGGCAACCGAAGAGCTCGGCGTCGATCTCCGCACCAAGGCGAAGGTGGCGAAGATCGAAAAGCAGGGCGACGAATTCACCGTCACGGTGGAAACTCCCGACGGCACCGAAACGATCACTTGCGATCTGGTGGTGCATGGCACGGGCCGGGTGCCCAATATCGATCGCCTTAACCTTGAGGCCGCCGGCGTCGAATACTCACGCCGTGGCATCAAGGTGAGCGACGCGATGCGCACCACCAATCCGGCGATCTTCGCCGCGGGCGACTGCGCTGCCAGTGGGCCCAAGCTGACCCCGGTGTCCGCCTTCGAAGGGCGTGTGGCAGGCAAGAACCTGCTGGCTGGAGAAGACGAGCGTACCGTGGATTATCCGCCGATCCCGTCGGTAGTCTTCACCCTCCCGATGGTGGCCACCGTGGGCTTGTCGGAAGCGGTGGCCAGGGAACAGGGGCTGAAGTTCGACACCCATTTCGAAAAGACAGGGGACTGGTATTCGTCGCTGCGCGTCGGCGCGAAACATACCGGATTCAAGGTTCTTGTCGAAGAGGGCAGCGGACAGATCCTCGGCGCGCATCTGATCGGGCCGGGCTCCGAGGAGCAGATCAATCTTTTCGCCATGGCCATGGGTGCCGGGCAGACCGCCAACCAGATCAAGGCCATGATTTTCGCCTATCCGAGCTATGCCTCCGACATCGGTTCGATGGTGTGATTCAAAATTATTGATCGGGGCCGTGTCGCGATACCGATCGCAAGCTAAGGAAGAACCAATGGACCAAACTGTAACGAAAGACGATTGCTGCACTGCCAGTGAAACCCGCGATGACAACTACGATCTCATTGTCGTTGGTGCCGGCTCGGCCGGGTTTTCTGCCTCGATCACGGCAGCCGATGCCGGAAAGCGCGTGGCGCTTATCGGGCACGGCACCACCGGCGGCACCTGTGTGAATGTCGGCTGCGTGCCGTCCAAGGCGATGATCCGCGCCGCAGAGGCGGTGCATGGCGGCGCGTCGGCCGCCCGGTTCCCGGGCGTCGAGCCCTGTGATCATGCGGTGGATTGGGGTGCCGTAGTGCAAGGCACCACCGATCTGGTCGAGGAGATGCGGCACAAGAAATATATAGACCTGCTGCCCGCCTATAAAAGCGTTACCTATATCGAGGATGGCCCGGCGCGATTGGTCGAGGGTGGCGTCGCTGTTGGAGGACGGGTGATATCCGCCCCGCGCGTCCTGATCGCCACCGGCTCGCGCCCCCACCTGCCAGCGATCGAGGGGATCGACACAGTGGAGCCCCTCGATTCCACCGATCTATTGACTTTGCCTGACCGGCCCGAAAGCATCTTGGTGCTGGGCGGCGGCTATATCGGCTGCGAGCTGGCGCAAATGGCTTCAAGGCTGGGGGTGAAGGTCACGCTAGTGACCCGCTCGCGCCTCCTGCCGGGCGCCGAACCGGAGGTGGCCCAGGCGCTGACGCAAGCGCTGAAGGCCGAAGACATCGCGGTCGAGACCGGTCTTGCTTACGTCTCGGTCGCGAAAGCTGCGGGCGGCGTCAATCTGATTGTCGAACGGGGTGGCAAGACCGAGGATCTGACCGCCGAACGGCTGGTTGTGACCACCGGCCGGATCGCCAATTCCGAGAACCTTGGATTGGAAGAGCTTGGCATCGAGACCGACGCACGCGGCTCTATCAAGGTCGGTCAGGACATGGCGACCACGCGTGCCGGCGTCTGGGCCGCGGGCGATGTCACTGACCGTGACCAGTTCGTCTACATGGCGGCCTATGGTGCCAAGGTGGCGATCAACAATGCCCTTGGATTGGAGCAGATGCGCTATGACAACGCGGCGATGCCGTGGGTCGTGTTTACCGACCCGCAAGTGGCCGGCGTCGGCCTTTCGGAGGTTGAGGCCAAGGCGGCGGGGCACAAGGTCAAAACCAGTGTGATCACGCTCGACAACGTGCCCCGCGCCGTCGCTGCACGCGATACCCGCGGCGTGATTAAGCTGGTGGCCGACGCGAAGACCGACCGCCTGCTGGGCGGTCAGATCGCAGCACCGGAGGGGTCGGACACGATTCAGACACTGGCAATGGCGCTGATATTCGGCATGACCGCACGGGCGCTCGGAGAGACGATCTTTCCTTATTTGACCACGGTCGAAGGGCTGAAACTCGCCGCACAAACCTTCGACAAGGATGTAGCCAAACTCAGCTGCTGCGCGGGGTGAAAAGACGAGAAATTCCGGCGACACCGACTCATAAGCAGCGCTCATTGTGAACCAGCGCGTACAAAGCCACAAAGTGCTTGTGGCGGTCAGCATTCTCTCGGCATGGAGGCTGACGGCGGTAACGGATAATCACATATTAGAGCCAGCAGTGCACATCCCACGTTNTGTCATTAGGTTGGTTATTGTGGCGGGGTTCATAAACAGACCGATCTCATCAAGATGGAAAGTGATCGGGAGTTGCCGAGAACGTCGCTGGGTCAACAATTGGTCATTACATTAGCCCTGTCTATTTGATCGCCCGCAATACAAAGAAAGAATCGCCATGAATACAGTTGATACTGATTCTCGCACAACAGGTTCACTACCCGCATTCAACGCCCGAACTTTAGGGTTAATGTTCGTCGCAGGTTTCTTTGCGACCGTCGCGTTCGATCTGTTGGGTCAGATCATCAGCCCGGGCTTGGGCTTTTCGCGGTTGTCACCGCACGGGCTAGCGAGGAGCTTACTCGGCAGCCTTGGTCTGCCGAACGGTGATTTCGCAGGATATTTCGTACATTTTTATCTTGTTGGCCTGATTGGCTATCCCGTCGGTTGGTTGTTCGTCTTTAGACCAATTTGGCACCGTATCGCGGGGCAGACGAACTGGTTTTTGCCCTCGGCGATTTATGGGTTCGGCCTGTGGGTGTTGGCCATCGGGGGCACTACTTCTGTCGCAGATCTTCCCTTCTTTCTGAATTTCACCGGCATTGCCTGGGTAGCGCTGGTGGGTCATATGCTCGGGACCGGGATCATGAAAAAGCGTGGCACGCTACAATTTCCGGGCCAGAGACCAGTCACTATGGATGAGAAATCACCGTCATTTGCCGGTAGCTCTATTGCAGGAAATGCAATTCTTGTTGACGGTGATCGTTGGACCCACTCCTGATGTGAGCCAAGCGAAAGAACCATCAGCTTTCGTCCGGAAACCTTCAATAGGAAGCGAAAACCGTGCGTATAGTCGAACTCGGTTCCGGATCATCCGAGTTGCTGGGCTGTGTCCACGACAGGTAAACCCCTTCATTCGTTCGCGCCGTGCGCGGGAAGTTGACCGAACCTGCGCCGTTGTTTCGCGCAATCAGTTGCAGGTCCTTACACTGCTGACCGGTTGTGATCTGGCAAGCAAGGATCACCTCGCTCTCATTTGCCCATTCGACCCACGTCACGAACGCAGTCTGAGGGTCCAGCATGAGAATATCGACCCGACCGGCGGGAATCCCGAGGCTGACTTTCGCCGGATCGCCAAAATTTCTGCCACCATCGGAAGAGAACGCAACCTTGACTTCCGGCTTGTCATTTGCAGCCGTGAACCAGGCCACGGCGGCTGTTTGACCGGCGGTCGCGATGGCGGGGCCATTGACCGGGCAGCCGGAGATTTCCCAGCCGTCATTGTGGACGTTTGTTGGTTCTGACCACATGCCGCCTTGGTGTCTTACGACAGATATATCCCTGATTTCCGCATCTGTTCTGTCGCGGTATGCGACAAGGACGGTGCCATCGTCCAGCGATGCGGCGGACGTCTGGCAGCATGAACAGGTCTGCGCATCGACAAGAACATCATCGGTTCGCGTACCTTCGGGCGTGATCCGGGTTGCGCGCAACTGCATTGCATCCGGGTAGTTGCTGGCTGCGCTGGTGAAAAGCGGCTTGTCATATGCGCGTCCGTCAAGCCAGACAGACATCAAGGAACCGTCTTCGAGCGGCTGGAGCGTGACAAAACCGTGTTGGCTAACCGACCGATCATCATGTGGCGTTATCGGTGCGCTCCATGTCAGGCCCTCATCCGGCGAAAGAGAGATCTTGACGTCATAGGCATAGTCGTTTTTGGAATTTTCCCACAGCCAGTGAGCCGCAAAGGTACCGTCATCAAGCGCAACAACGGACGGAAAATCGGCCCAGTTCACGAAGAGTTCGTCGGACACGGTAACAGTGCGGGCCGCGCTCCATTCTGCGTCTTCAAGGACCGACAATTTTACCGCAAACCCGGCAGGGTGTGGTTCGGTCCAACCCAGCAGGACCCGATCATCCTGCAGTGCGAACAGGGTGGGTTCCTGCGCATTGTTCCCGACCGGTGGGTCTAGGTCGGCGAACTCCAATGGCTCGGCAAGGACCATGCCCGCCGTCATGCCCATGAACAGATGGGCCACAATCACGCCAGAATGGATTTTTGATGGCATTGCGCACCTTTCCGATTATCAGACCAGCGTCATTCACAACCTGAGCATAGGCAAATTTTGGCGAGTGCCATGTAAACTTTTGTATGACGGGCCTGTGCTTGTTGTTAAGAGCGATATCCCGTTGTGGCACAGCNTCGCGTCAACGGTTGGCGCAACCACCGCTCCGACCTCAGCTGACTTGCATCCAGGTCGCCATGCCATCAGCCTGATGGCTCAGCATATGGCAGTGCAGCATCCACGCGCCGGGATTGTCGAGTACGCACACAATCGTCATCGTCTCGCCCGGCGCTACGAGGGTCGTGTCGCGAAGGTGGGTTCGCGCACCATTCTGATCGGTTTCCCAGAAATGGTGGCCATGCAGGTGGATACCGTGCGGAAAAGCAGTGTCGTNCACCATCCGCACCTGCACTGCTTCATCACGTCTTGCCGAAATCAGCGGTTTGTTCGGCAGACCGCTCACGTCGTTGAAGGCCCAGCCCCCGAACCCGCCGTGCGCGCCGTCCCCGGCACCGCCTTGCATGAAGAGATCTGCCGTTTGCGTGATCTCTCCGGGCGCGGGCACGAGGTTCGCGGGGAGGGGAGCTATCGGCGCAGACCGGATTTGTCGCTGACCGTTCAACATAATGCCCCCCAGTTCCTCGCCACCCGAAGGCACGGTTTCTCTTAGGATCACATCACCCGTCACATCTGCGATGATGTCGATGCGCTGCGCCGGTGCGAGTTTTAGATTGCCCAGCGAAACCAGCTCGGGCAGCGGCATCCCGTCATAGGCCACACAAAAGCCCGTCAGCCCGTCGATACGTATCTCGAAAATGCGATCCGGTGTCGGATTGATCAGACGCAACCGGATGTGATCCCCCAGCCGCGCCTGCTCAGACGACAGGAAGGTGGTCATCAAGTTCCCCAGCCTACCTGCTGTTATGAAATCAGCGCGGTCGAATTCCATGTCGAACTGGCCGGTGTCATCAAGCCGAATGTCGAAGAGGATGGCCGTGATGTCCTGATCCACGTCTGGCGGGGCAGGTTCTTCGACGATCAGGGGCCGAACAGTCCGCGGGCGACCTGTTCGTAGGAAAGGTAGTGGGAGTGATACCAGTAGGTTCCGGCATCGGGAACCGGAAACCGGAAACCGGTACTCGTAACCCTCATTCGGGATGATGACATCCTGTGTCAGCACGTTTACGCCGTCCATCGCGTTGGGCAACCGAATGCCATGCCAGTGTACGAGGGTCCCGTCCTCCAGCCCGTTTTCCACCCGCGCCCGCAGAATATCGTTCTGGCGCTGTCTGATTTCGGGGCCGGGACAGGTGCCATTGAATCCAAGCATTGCAATGTCCCGCGACCCGATCCGGGTGAAGGCCGGGCGTCAGGGTGACAGGCACCGAAGCCGCACTCAGGGGCAGGGGGAGCGTGGCTGCGCCAAGCGCAACCATCATCTGAAGACGCTTAAGCATGGGTTTCCGTGTATTCCGTTTCTGGGGCCTGCAACCCACATCCCCCACCGTTGCGGAAGGGCGTCCCGGCGAGATATATTGATACATTGCAGATCGGCGCCCAGGTTTGGCGGAATACCGGAGAGCACCTAACGTATCTGCAGGTCCTGAATGGCCGCAAGGATCTTTCCGTCGGTATCATCGCTGTCGGCTGTCACNGCAAGACCGACCAGAACCTTTGGCNTGTCCCCGAACGCACGCACGAAATCGCGATCCAGGTTCACATTCTCGGTGAAGTTGCCGGTTTGCGCCGTTTGCAGAATTTTCGATTTGAGACCCGTCGAGTAGGGGCTGTTCAGCAATGCGCCTTTCGCATGATTGCCACCCCAGACATAAACCAGCGCCCGCGTATTGGGATCACGCAGCAATTTGCGCGCCGTTGTTCGGCCAAGCGTGCTTGCGGTCTGCGGATCGACGAATATGAAGTACAAAGCAAGATTGCGATCATCGCCGCCGCGCCGTGTGAGGTCGGTTCCCTTAACACCCTGCGTGACGGACCATTCCCACATTGCTGCCTTTGCGGTGCCAAGGGCTGCGCTGACCGGACGCCAGAGAACCGAAACCGTGCCATCGGAAATCACGTCCAGCCGCCGACCTTGCAGGCCGTACTCGTTCGAAAAGAGCCGCAAGAGGCCCTGTTCTTTCCAGCTTCCATCGAATGGAATTGTCTTTCCTTGCGCATAGAGGGGCGGGGCGTTTGCAGCTAATGCAACAAAAGCGATGAAAAGTGTCGCTGCGAGGGACCGTATAAACATCTGAACTCCTTTTGCGATGCCGCTGGTCCTGCTTTGATCCCGGTTATCACCATTATGTGCCGTCATGATCCGTTGAATTGTGCCGGGCGCGCGCAACTTCAATGAACATATCCGTGATCATAGATGTGGTTGCGCAATGGTCGTTGCAGGACGCGGGAGCGAATTCAGATCATGGAGCGCGACACTTGATCGGACTGATTTCCCGCGACGGACGGATCCAGTAGGCGGCGGAGCTTCCAACCGTTACAAACAAGTACAAAACTCATGGGATACAAGCGCCTGAACACATGGACGCGGGTGCCGATGTGCGTCATCTCTGGTTCAACGGAACCGACTCCCGCACGCAAGGATGGCACATTCACCACAGCGCTTTGGGCTGGGGACAACAGGGTTGAACGCGCCAACGTCCGTTGCGGGAAACAAAATGTGGCCTTGTGTGAAACAGGCAAAGGTAACAAAGAATGCTGACTTCGATTATCCAATTTCCTGACATCGGAACAGAGATTTTTGCCGTTGATATCGGATCGTTCCGCTTTGCCCTGCGTTGGTATGCGCTGGCCTATATTGTTGGCCTCCTTATCGGCTGGCGCATCTGTGTCGCATTGGTCCGCTCTTCGTCAGTCTGGGGGGCCGGGGCGCCGCCGCTGCAACCCAAGCAACTGGAAGACCTGCTGACATGGATCATTCTGGGCGTGATCGTGGGGGGCAGGCTGGGGTTCGTGCTTTTCTATCAACCTCAGTACTATTTTCAGAACCCCGTCGAAATCTTCATGGTCTGGCAGGGTGGTATGTCATTTCATGGCGGCTTTTTCGGCGTGGTCGTGGCCACCTTGCTTTTTTGCTATCGCAACGGCGCACCCGTTCTATCAACGGCGGATCTGCTCGCTGTTGCAACACCACCGGGTCTTTTCCTCGGTCGGCTGGCCAACTTCACCAATAACGAGCTTTGGGGCCGTCCGACCGATGTGCCCTGGGCGGTGGCATTCCCCGGCGAGGCGGCCCAGTCCTGTGCGGGCGTCGTGGGCCTGTGTGGCCGCCATCCGTCCCAGCTTTATGAGGCTCTTCTGGAGGGTATCCTGCTTGGCTCGGTCCTGATCTTTCTGGCCTGGAAACGCGGTTGGCTGCGCTTTCCCGGAAGCCTTACTGGCCTGTTCCTGGCGGGATACGGAAGCGCAAGGTTCCTTGTCGAGTTCTTCCGGCAGCCTGATATGCAGTTCGTCACGCAGGACAACCCGATTGGACATGCGGTTCATTGGGCGGGCTATGGGCTGACAATGGGCCAACTGCTGTCGTTGCCGATGATTATCCTTNGCGCGGCCCTGATCGTATGGTCCCGCAGGCGTGTGACGGTTAATTCTGCGGATCTGGTGTCGACATCAGATTCTTTGTGAATATCCGAGCGTAGTGTTGGCGAAGTGACCATTGCGGCCTGGGTCCGCATATGAGCCTTGGGCGCGTGCTCAATGATGCGGCTTGCGTCCTTTCGCAATCATCAGATGGTGCTCTTGATGATGTACACCGATTGTCATCAGACCAAAGAANCCAAGGCCCTGTATTTGTTCACCATCGCCACCCACGATCAGTGCGACACCATCCTCCATTTCTTCTGACGCAACACTCCAGCCTGTTTCACCGGCAAGGAACGGTGCATGGGCGGGAACCATTGTGTTGATGGCCGACAGGACACGCGGGCTGCCACGCACTTCGAACCGTGCCCCGTCGGGCCGCAGAATGCGGGTGACCTCTGCCTTTCGTGTCAAAAGGTCCATATCGACCAGATGGTCCCTCAGTTTGTCGATATTGACGGCGCCCCAATCGGTTTCGGGATCGGCCTGGAGCAGCACAACTATTTCGGCCAATGCGGCGAAGGCGGACTGGCCGGTTTCCTGGGGCGTCGGACGCGTGACCCATGGATGAATGCATTTGTTGCGGCGTAACGGGTGTCGCAAGCAAGACAGCGAAGAGAACGGGTATCAGTCGCATGGACCAGCCTTTCCTGAGTGTATTCGGATTCAGCCTAGTACCTGATCGGACCCTGAAATATGATTTGGATCATATGATGCCTGAACCCTATAATCTCATACCGCCCTCCGCCTTGCGTCCGCTGACGAGGGCCGCAGGGGATACGGTCTTTCGTCAGGGCGCGCGGACCTGCGGCCTTTATGTTGTTAAGTGCGGGCGCGTTCATCTTGAGCGTGTCGGCCCGGATGGCGAACGATTTATCATCTACCGTGCCGAGCCCGGGATGAGCCTTGCCGAAGCATCGGTGTTTTCGGATAGATACCACTGCGATGCGGTCGTGGCGGAGGCTGGGGCGTTTGTACAGATCGACAAAGCGGCGGTCTTGTCTGCCTTTGCAGATCCGGATTTTGCACGCGCCTATGCGCGGCAAGCGGCACAGCAGATACAAGCGCAACGTCAGGCGCTTGAGATCGTAGGCATCCGCCGCGCAGAAGAACGGGTCTATGCCGGTATGGTGGCGGGCCTGCTTGAAAGCTCCGTTGTCGATTTTGCCAGCGCGCTGCACCTTTCGCACGAGGCCACCTATCGGGCCTTGCGAAAGCTTGTGAATGATGGCCGGATCGCAAATCCGACCCGGGGAACGTATCATTTGCGCCCCTGAATGGATCAGCCGGACCATGCCCGGTTCGAGATAACAAAAGGTGCGGTAGCAAAGCTTGGCGGGTATTTCGCTTGCCCGATAACAATGAGAATTGCTGCCCGCGACGATGACCTGTTTTCAAAGATCGCCGTTATGCCCTGTCTTACTGCTCGCCGCTGAAAGGTCGATTGCCTCAGCGCCGCTTTCGTCGAAGCACCGTGTTTCGATCTGCAGGGTTGCGAAAAAGAACCCGAAGTCCTTACGCAGCATGTCGTAGGCGGTTTGCAGGACCTCTTCTTGATCTGCTTGCTCTGTGACACGCAGATGCGCGGAGAAGACATGCTTGCCACTTGTCAGCGCCCAGGCATGAATATTGTGAACATCGGAAACCTCGTGCAGTTCTTCAAGGGTACGTTTGATTTCAGGCAGACTCACTTCGGGAGGCGTGCCTTCCATCAAAAGATGCGCCGCTTCTTTCAGCAATCCCCAGCTCGCCCATAGCAGGACAAACCCGAACGCCATGCCAAGCAGCGGGTCGATCAGCAGAAACCCGGTGAATTCGATTGCGAGGGCGGTCACGATGATCAACAGACTGCCAACAAAGGTCTGGATGATATGCCAGAACGCTCCCTTCGTGTTCAGATCTNCCTTGCTTTGCTTCCAGATCAGCGCAAGCGAAATGAACTCCGTAAAGAGCCCCCCGGCAGCCGCAATCAGCATCGGACCCGTTGGAAGATCAATTGGCGCAGACATGCGCATGGCAGCCATCGCGATGACAACAACCGCCATGGCCAGCAAGAAGCCGCCATTCACAAGGGCGCCGATGATTTCGGCGCGCGCCCAGCCAAAGCTCCGCTCTTCATCCGCCGGACGCAACGCCATACGCGCCGCGACAATGGCGACCAGCACACCGCCCACGGCCGAAAAGGTATGGAACGCGTCGGAGATGACCGCGATTGACCCTGTCCATAGGCCAATCGCCAGTTCAATCACAAAATAGATGCCGGTCAACTAGGCTGATATCGCCAGCCCCTTGCCGCCGGACGGCATATGCCCCTGATGTCCGCCTGCCATCATCTATCTCCTTAGTTTGCGACTAAAGCCGTACCCGTCGCAGCCGCAGTGCATTGCTAATGACGGAGACCGAAGACAGGCTCATCGCGGCGGCGGCGATCATCGGCGACAGAAGAAGGCCGAAAAACGGGTAGAGAATACCAGCCGCGATGGGCACACCTGCGGTATTGTAGGCGAAGGCAAAAAACAGGTTCTGCTTGATGTTTCGCACCGTTGCCTTTGCCAATCGGCGCGCACGCACGATGCCGACAAGATCACCACCCAGAAGGGTGATGCCTGCGCTTTCCACGGCAACGTCGGCACCGGTGCCCATCGCAATGCCCACATCAGCCGCCGCCAGGGCAGGGGCATCGTTCACGCCGTCTCCTGCCATGGCGATCCGGGCCCCTTCTTGTCTGAGGGAGTCCACCAATGCCTTCTTGTCTTCGGGCAAGACGCCTGCGTGGACTTCATCAATACCCAGCTTTGCGGCGACGGCTTCGGCGGTTTTCTGATTGTCACCGGTTGCCATTATGACCCTGAGACCGAGGCGATGAAGGTCATCGATGGCGTCTGCCGTGGACTCCTTGATGGGATCGGCAACAGCGACAATGCCGGCAAAAGTGCCATCTATCGCCACAAGCATTGCTGTCTTTCCAGATTCACGAAGGTCGTCCGCAGCAAATTCCGCAATCGAAGCGTCAACGTTGATCTCTGCCATCATGGCGGGATTCCCAAGTGCCACGACCTGGCCATCGACCATGCCTTTCACGCCCTTGCCAGTCACGGCTTCGAATTCCGTTGCGTTCGGAAGCGTCAGCCCCCGTGCCAGCGCACCCTCGACTATTGCTTCGGCCAGCGGATGTTCGGAGCCCCGTTCGAGGGCCGCAGCCATTGTCAGCAGGTCATTTTCAGCCTTGTCCCCCGTGGGCACCACGTCTGTCAGCTTGGGGCGCCCTTCGGTGAGTGTTCCGGTCTTGTCAACGATGACGGTATCGACACGCGCCATGCGTTCCAGTGCTTCGGCGTCTTTGATCAGAACGCCAGCCTGTGCCCCGCGGCCCGCCGCCGTTGTGATCGAAATGGGCGTCGCAAGGCCCAAGGCACAGGGGCAAGCAATGATAAGAACGGATACGGCTGCAGTAACAGCGAAGGCGAGCGCGGGATCGGGCCCTAAGAACAGCCAGACAACGAAGGATATGATCGCAATGACGACAACCGTCGGAACAAAGACGGACGATACCCGGTCCGCCAGACCCTGAATCGGCGCGCGCGACCGCTTTGCACCTGCCACCATGTCCACGATCTGGGACANGACCGTGTCCGCACCGACCTGTGTGGCCCGGATCGCCAATGTGCCGTTCTTGTTGATCGTGCCGCCTGTGACCCGGTCGCCTTGTGTTTTCTCGACCGGCAACGGCTCTCCGGTGATCATACTTTCGTCGATAGATGAATGCCCTTCGAGGACCTCGGCATCGACGGGTATGCTGTCGCCGGGGCGTACCCGCAACCTGTCACCCTCAACAATGTGTTCGAGAGGTGCGTCATATTCCGTCCCGTCCGGCAGGANCCGCCGCGCCGTTTTTGGTGCGAGATCGAGCAATGCACGGATGGCATCACCCGTCCGTTCGCGGGCGCGCAACTCGAGCACCTGACCGACAAAGATCAGCGCAACGATCACAACCGCAGCTTCGTAATATGTCCCGACGCTTTGGCCGTTTCGATACGCTTCGGGGAAAATGCCGGGCAGGAATGTTGCGGCAAGCGAATAGATATAGGCAGCCCCGACGCCAAGCGCGATCAGGGTCCACATGTTCGGCGATATATTCCTGATCGATTCCCACCCCCTTTTGAAGAAGGGAAGAGCCGCCCAGAGAATGATCGGGGTTGCGAGGACGAATTCGATGTAGACAGCCGTCTGATGTCCGATCCATTCCCGCACAGGTAGGCCGACCAGTTCACCCATCGTCAGGATAACCAGCGGAACGGCGGCTGCCGCGCTGATCCACATGCGTGTTGTGAAATCGGACAACTCTTCTGACGGCTCGTCCGATGGAAGCATCGGTTCAAGCGCCATGCCGCAGATCGGACAGGACCCGGGCTCATCCTTCAGGATTTGCGGATGCATCGGGCAGGTCCATTGCGTACCGGCCTCGCCATGTGCTGGTGTCTTTTGGGCGTTTCCCGACGCATAGTAAAATGGGTCTTTGCCAAACTTGGTTTCGCAGTTTTCCGAGCAGAAATGAAAGACCTCTCCATCATACTCGGCACTGCGCGTGTCTTCGTCTATCTCGACGGTCATGCCGCACACCGGGTCGGTCGCTGTATCTGGGTCTGATGCGGTCGAGGTGCGCGTCATGTCGTGATGATGTTCTTGGTCCGTGGCCATCTTCTAATTCCCGTTTTCAAGACAATTGAACACATAACCCTTCCAGTTACTGGAGGGTCAAGACTCTTCCGACAACGCTGCGTATGAATTTGTATGGGCCTTCGCGATGCGCGAAGCTCCTGTCAGCCCAGGGTCAGTATCATGTCTTCCGAAACGGACATCGTGGGAATATGCAGGTTCTCCGGTGCCGGACCCTTTCGAATGCGTCCTGCTGTATCATAATGGGAGCCATGACAGGGACAGAACCAACCACCAAAATCGCCGGCTCCGTCACCAAGTGGTACACATCCCAGATGCGTGCAAACGCCTATCATGACCAAGAAATTCTCATTTCCCGCCACTGCCCTGTTTGCATCGGTGGCCAGGTCATCTCCGGATATGTTGGGATTTCTGGCGACGGTATCAGGAAGGGAAAGCACATCTTCCGAACGGGCCTGCGCGATTTCCGCGTCGGTCCTGTGCCGGATGAACACCGGCTTGCCGAGAAAACTGACAGTCAATTGCGTTCCGGGTTCCACACCGGAGATATCGACGCGGATCTGGGACAGCGCGCGGACATCGGCGGATGGGTTCATCTGATTGAGCAATGGCCAGACCGCAGCCCCTACGGCAACCGCGCCCGTTCCGGCGGTGGCGTAGTACAGNAAATCCCGGCGGAGTTGTGGTGTTTGTGTATCCATAGCGATTCACGGTCGCAGCTTCCTGTGGGGGAAGGTCAATGGTAAAGTAGGCAATCACGGTTTTCATTTTTGCTGACATACTCAGACTTAGGAAGCGTTGGTTGACCGATTTGTTCGCCAGAGCGCTGCGACCAGCAACGGTGCGGCAGTCATCAATCCAAGACCGATGATGATCCACTCAGCAGTGCCGAAATCTCCCGACATGGCCTCTGCTCCGAAATGCGCGAGCAGGAAACTGGCTGGAAGAATGCCTGCCAGAGTTGCGATCAGGAACCGCCAAAGGCGCAGGNGGCTGAGACCGGCAGCGTAGCTCATTGCGTCAAACGAGATGAAGGGCAAGAGGCGAGACGCGAACACCGTCAACATCAACAGATTTTGAGAGCCCAATAACCCGAAACCGGCCTTATCCCCAAGCCAGCGCTCAACGTGGTCGCGCCCGATATAGCGGGCGATGATGAATGCCACGAGTGCACCCAGTTCCGACCCGATGGCGACATAGACAGCTCCGGCANCATGACCATACGCCGCGCCTGCCACCAGTGCGACCGGTGCACTTGGAATGGGGCTTGCCACGATCGAAACCATCATGAGCACGATGATGAGCAACGGTCCCAAAGCGCCGGCCCGCTCTATCCAGACCTCGATAGTCTCGCGGGCTATCGCCGGGCCATATCCCATTGCCCATATGGCTATCAAAAGTACGCCAAGCGCAACCACCAACCATAGCCCAACCCGATGCAGGCGCGGTTTGCTAAGCGGCATGGAGCACCAAAAGAAAGAGAGCTGCGAAGACAATTGGNCTTTGCTCGGGCAAGATGAAATGCATAGGCGCAGAGATGACGATCAACAGCCCGCCGGCGAGGGTCAGCCGCTTGATGTGCAATTCGGTTTTCATCTCAAACCTCTATCGAGGAATAGGATTCCCCTAAAGGTTCCTGTCAGCGGAGGGTAAAGGGATTTCTGCGCTAAGCAACACTGAATTGCCCCATCATGCCGCCGTCTTCGTGTTCCAGAATGTGGCAGTGATACATGTAGGGCGCAGCCGCTGAGGCAGGTTTTTCGAATTTCATCGCAAGCTCCACTTCACCATCCACCAGTACCGTATCCTTCCAACCCCTGTTCTCTGCACGCGGTGCCGTACCGTTTTCCGACAGGACCTGAAACCGGACGCCGTGAACATGGAACGGGTGCATCATCATGGCCCCACGCACAATCCAACGCTCGATGCTGTTGAGTTTGGTGGAAAAATTGAGCGTTCCCGAATCGTATGACGCGCCGTTGATCGAAAATCGGTTACCGGACCGCGAGAACATCATCCCCATGCCCATCGACATATCCAGTGACAGACGTCGGACTGGCGCGTCCTTGACCGCAAGATCAGGCAACTGCCCGTCCAGAGAGCCGGGCAGGGCGTCGATGCGAACCGGAAGGGTTGTGTCGACAGCGAAAGGCAGCACGGTGAATGGACTGCCGGAACCGCCGCCGCCCATCATTCCGCCCATGGCCGAATTAATGATATCGTCGGACTTCAAAACACTGTCCCGCCCGCTTGTGAAATCCACAAGCACTTCTGCGCGCTCTCCTGGTGCAAGGGTCAGGCGGTTCAGCGCAATCGGTCGATCCAGAAATCCGGCATCTGTCGCGATGAGATGAAGCGACCGGCTGTCAGACATGGACAGGCGGTAAACCCGCGCATTCGAGCCGTTGACGACACGGCACCGCACGATCCCCTTCGGAACCGCTGCCGACGCGCCGATTTGACCGTTCACAACCATTGTGTCGCCCTGAAACCCGTTCATGGACTGGTGCATGCCGGGATCGTATTTCAGGCGTCCGCGCCAGTTGAACTGACGGTCCTGCAATACAAGGGTCAGATCATCGACCCCGTAGGCGGATGGCAATCCACGGGCGTCATCCGCGTCATCCGTCACCTGCAGAACACCCGCCAGCCCCAGCATGACCTGCCGTGCCGTCGCGCCGTGAATGTGGCTGTGATACCAGGCCGTTGCCGGGGGCTGGTCAAGGTCCAGCACCGGCTTCCAGGTGTCTCCCGGTGCGATGGCCTGATGTGGTCCGCCATCGAACTCACCGGCAACAACCAACCCGTGCCAATGCGCCGACATCGGCTCGCCAAGCGTGTTGTGCACCTCTGCCCGTGTCTCGACNCCGGNNTGCACCCGGATCGTCGGGCCAAGGTATCCCTGGTTGTAGCCGAACGTTTCGCTGGCGGCACCGTCGTCAAAACGGGTCTCGCCCGTGCGGGCTTCCAGCTGAAAAAGCCGGGATGTCGTCGCATCGAGAAGGGGAGGATACGCGAGCCTCTTGTCCGATGCCGCGAATGCAGCCGATGGCAGGGCAAATGCAGCCCCAAAGCCTGCGGCATGGCCCAACAGTTCTCGACGGTTCAACAGTTTCACTTCAACTCAATTCCTCTGGCAGCGCCGCCAGAGCCATATCGACACTGACGACCGGATAACCGCCCGCGATCCAGCCCGGTCCGGCGGCAGAACCGAGCATGCCTTCGGATACGTCAAGAAAGCCGCTGTAGCCAGCCTGCCGAAGACTTCGCATGACGCGGCCAGACCGCCCGCCTGTCGCACAGATGAGCGCGACAGGCTGCCCTTCGGCCCGTTCCCGGGCGGCAAAAAGCCGCTCGGCGAAACGGTCCTCATGCAGGCTGATGGGCCAGGTACCGTCGGCAACGCCGGTGTCGGTCCATTCCGGTCGCGACCGAACGTCGATCATCCGGATCAGGTCCTGTTGCAGCGCATCTGCTGCCATGTCCGCCGACCAGACCTCGGCGGTCTGGGCGACAGCCGAGAAAGGTGCAACGGAACTGGCCAACATCGCAAGGCTTGCGCCGCGGCGCGTCAGAAAGAAGGCCATAATTTGCCCCCATCAAGCTGAGTGCCGCAGGCTTGACCCTTATTCGCTGTCATGATGACCTTCCATGTCCGTTCCGGTGGAAGTACCGTTCATTTTGCTCATCCGTGTACCGGCATCTTCCATCTCGTCCTGAGAGATCTGGCCGTTACCGTCCGCATCGAGATGCTGAAAGCGATCTACCATGCGCGCGCGCATTGCGTCCATATGCAAGGCTTCGAACTCGTCAAGTGTCAACGCTCCATCGGAATTCGCATCGAACTCCCGCATTTTTTCGGACATCTGCGCGGCCATTTCATGAGGCTGTCCACCGGACATCATTGTCGACATCATGTCCCGATCCATCATTCCCATCATGTTGCCCTGGCCACCCATCATAGCGGCATGCATCTTCATCATTTTTCGCATCATCGGCATCATGTCCCCGCCCATCATGCCCATCTGATTGTCGCCATCGCCCATCGCCATGCCGGACATATTCCCGCTGTCAGGCTTGCTGTCGGCAGCCCCGTCGGATTCCGCAAATGCTGTTTGCGCCATGCCAACCGCGATCACCACGCCAAGCGCAATAATTTCTTGTTTTTTCATTTCTCATTCCTTTCAGACTTACCCTAGATACATTGGCGTTATAGCGCTTTGATTAAAGGCCAAGCGCGGGCCGTTTTGTAATCATTTGTCACAGCATCCTGTTACAAACGGTGACAAAGCAACCACTCACAGTTCGCCGGACGATTTGCTAGACAGACGTCGATCCAGTGAATTCATTGAAGAGGCTGATGATCCTTTGACACCTGAAATCGGTCATTTCGCGCTGGCACTGGCCTTGGCCATGGCGCTTGTTCAAAGTGTGCTGCCCATCCTCGGTGCGGGGCGCGGAAACATCCTGTGGATGCAGTCTGCCAGATGGTCCTCGTTCGGTCAGGTTTTCTTTGTCGGCATCGCGTTTCTGGCGCTGATGCAAGCCTTCGTCACAAGCGACTTCACGGTCAAGAACGTGGTGGAGAATTCCAATTCACTCAAACCGATGCTGTTCAAGGTGGCAGGCACCTGGGGCAGTCACGAAGGATCCCTGTTGCTGTGGACCCTTATCCTGACGGTGTTTGGTGCGGCGGTCGCCCNCTTCGGATCGAACATTCCTCTGTCGCTGAAGGCAAGAACGCTGTCGGTGCAGGCCTGGATCAGTGTCGGTTTCCTGACTTTCATGCTGCTGACGTCCAATCCCTTCGACCGCGTTTTCCCTCCGGCAGACGACGGTCAGGACCTCAACCCATTATTGCAGGATGTCGGTCTCGCCATGCACCCGCCGCTTCTCTACTTCGGGTATGTCGGGTTCTCGATTGTCTTTTCGTTCGCGGTTGCCGCCCTGATCGAAGGGCGGGTGGACGCGGCCTGGGCACGGTGGGTACGTCCGTGGACGCTGGCTGCCTGGATGAGCCTGACCGCAGGCATCGCGCTGGGATCCTGGTGGGCCTATTATGAGCTTGGCTGGGGCGGCTGGTGGTTCTGGGATCCCGTTGAGAACGTCAGTTTCATGCCATGGCTGATGGGCACGGCACTGCTGCATTCCGCAATCGTGACGGAGAAACGGGATGCGTTCAAAAGCTGGACAATCCTTCTGGCGATCCTGACTTTTTCCCTATCGCTCTTGGGCACGTTCATTGTCCGATCGGGCCTGCTGACCTCTGTGCATGCATTCGCGGTCGACCCGGAAAGGGGACTTTATATCCTTGGATTGCTGGCCGTTTCGATCGGCGGTTCCCTTGCTCTGTTTGCCTGGCGCGCGCCGACAATGGAGCCCGGCGGCCTGTTTAAGCCGATCAGCCGGGAAGCGGGGCTATTGGTGAACAACCTGCTGCTGGCCACGGCCACCGGCATTGTGCTGTTCGGNACCTTGTACCCGCTCTTCTACGAAGCCGCGACGGGCGGTGAAAAACTGTCNGTGGGGCCGCCCTTCTTCAATGCGTCCTTTATTCCCGTGATGCTGCCGCTCGTCTTTGCGATGGGGCTGGGGCCTTACCTGTCCTGGAAACGTGCCGATCTGGCGGGCGTTCTGCANCGGTTGCGTTTCGTGGNCGTNCTGGCCGNGCTCGCGACATTGNTGANCTGGTANCTNGCNGAGGGCGGTCCGGTNTTGGGGTATCTNTCGCTGATGCTTGCNTTCTGGCTGTTTTTCNCAACNCTGCGGGAATGGGCGATGCGCATNAAGCTNTTTGAGGCACCGTTCCCGGAATCGNTGCGNCGNGCNCGCAACCTGCCCAGATCCTCTCATGGGATGACACTGGCNCATGCGGGGCTNGCGATGGCGATGTTCGGATTTATCGGCTCGACGGTCTGGAAATCCGAGGAAATCATCTTTGTCCGGCCCGGTACAGAGGTCAGCATTGGTGGGTTCGATGTCACCTTTGAGGGGGCCGAACGTGTGCGTGGGCCAAATTACTTCGCGGATCGTGGCACGCTTCGTGTGGCCCGGGAGGGGAACTATGTCACCGATCTCTTCCCGGAGCGGCGTACCTATCCGGTCGCGCAAACCACCACCACAGAGAGCGCCATCAGATCGACAATGGCCGGTGATCTCTATGCGTCCATCGCAAATCCGGCCGCCGAGGACGAGAGCACGCAAGGGGCTTGGACCCTGCGCATCCTGTATGAACCTCTGGTCAACTTTATCTGGATCGGATCGGCGATGCTTGTGCTTGGTGGGGGTCTTTCGCTGTCTGACCGGCGGTTGCGCGTCGGGGCACCCCGTCGCAAGGCGACAGCGCCCGCAGCACTTCCTGCGGAGTAGGCATGGGACGTATACTGGCATTCATTCCGCTGGCAATCGCGGCCATTTTCGGGGGGTTTTTTCTGTGGGGCTTGAACCCGGACCGGGACCCGAACAACATTCCTTCGGTTCTGATCTCGCAGCCGGCACCCGAATTCGATCTGGCCGCTGTCGACGGGTTGGAGACGCCAGGGCTTTCCCGCGCCGATCTGGTCGGGAACCCGCGACCGGTCATCGTGAACGTGTTTGCCTCGTGGTGCGTGCCCTGCCGGGCCGAACACGGGGTTCTGACCCAGATGGTCGAAAAGGACGGGCTGACGTTGTTCGGGATCAATTACAAGGACAAGCCGGAGGATGCGACTAAATGGCTTGCTGAGCTTGGCAATCCCTACGAAAGGATCGGGTCTGATCTGAGCGGCAGAGTGGGGATTGAATGGGGCCTTTCGGGCGTACCTGAAACATTCATTGTCGGCTCTGACGGGACGGTGTTGTTCAGATATGTCGGCCCCGTCGTGGGCGAAACGGCGATTTCCACATTCAGGGAAGCATTGATCCAGGCTGGCGCGTTAGCAAGGGGCCAGAACGGATGAGGTATATCGCATTTGCTTTCCTCCTGCTGCTTCCGGTGACGGCCTTGGCGGTCGAGCCAGACGAGATGTTGCAGGATCCTGTACTGGAGCAACGCGCCCGTGAAATATCACGGGAACTGCGCTGCGTTGTCTGCCAGAATCAGGACATCGACAGCTCCAACGCCGGGGTTGCGCGGGACCTGCGCATACTGGTGCGCGAAAGGCTTGTTGCCGGTGACAGCGACAAGGAGGTCATCGCGTACATCCACGCCCGGTATGGCGATTATGTCCTGATGCGCCCGCCCCTGAATCGCGCCACTCTCGCGCTCTGGATGGCGCCCTTCGTGTTTGCGCTTGTTTCGCTGCTTGTCGGCTGGACCGTCATTTCGAGAAGCCGGCGCAGGGCTGCCGCAACGGGATTTTCCGATGACGAAAAAGCGGAAATTGCGCGTTTCATTGAAGAGAACGCTTCAAAGGACGGTTCATGATCTGGTTGGTTTTCGCCCTGTTATCCGTTGTAGGTCTGCTTTTCATGGGCCTGCCGCTAAGCCATCGGTCGTCGCGGACACCCGTCCCGGCTGACGCCACGGATGCGGTCCTCATGGATCAGTTGGATGAGGTTCGGCGGGATCTTGAGCGCGGTGTCATTTCCGACACCGAGGCCACGGCGGCGGAGCAGGAGATCAAGAGACGGATCCTCGTGCAGTCGCGCCGGTCCGTTCTGTCAGATGGGAAACCGGCGGCAGGGGGCCGCTTGATGGTCGTTCTGAGCGCAGTGTTCGTGCCGGTCTTCGCTTTTGGATATTACTCCGCAATGGGCTCGCCAGAGATCCCAGGTGTCGCCTTTGCCGAACGTGCCACTGAACGGCAGGAAGCGGCGGAAATCGCCGAATTGACAGATCGTCTGTACGTCCGGCTCAGTTCAGACCCCGAAGGCGGGCCTTCGGAAGGCTGGATGCTGCTGGGGCAAACCTATTCGAAAATGGGCCGGTATGCGGATGCAGCCGATGCATATAGAGTTGTCGCACAACGACCGGAGGCCGATTCCGCCGTCTTCTCCATGTTGGCCGAGGTTCTGATCTACGCAGAGCAAGGTGTGGTGACACCTGAAGCGGACACCGCGATTGATCGGGCGTACGAACTGGATCCTTCCAATCCCGGTGCTGCCTTTTTCAAGGCAGTCTCGCTCGAGCAGAAGGGCGATGAGGCTCGGGCTCACGAAACGCTGGTGGCCCGGCTGGACGATGCGGATAGGTTTTTCCCGTGGATGGAAAGCTTTGTTGGCGAAGCCAACCGGATTGGCGCGAAGATCGGCAAGGCTCCGATCTCGCTGGCCGACTATGCCCCGAAGACCAGTGCGTCCGGCCCGACACAGGAAGACATCGAAAACGCGCAGGACATGAGTGTGGAGGAACGACAGGATTTCATCCGCTCGATGGTCGAACGGCTGGCCACGCGGCTGGAAGATGAGCCTGACGATCTTGATGGATGGATGCGGCTTGGCAATGCCTATTCGGTTCTGGGTGATACCGCGCCGGCAATCGCGGCGTTTGAACACGCTGAAATCCTGTTGTCGGAGGTGCCGGGAGATGACCCGCGCCGTCAAGCCGTGCAAAGCGCGTTGGAACGGTTGCGCCCGTAGTGGCGTGGGCGACCGTCGCTGTGCAGGTGAATGTGAGGCAGGATCAAGGTTTGGCGCTTAATCGAAAGCCCATCCGGTCCGGCCGTCGTCACAGACTATTTCGTGGGTAGTACCTTCAGACTGACCGACCAAGCGACATCCTACGGGAAGCATGACGTCGTGTGCCGCATCCCGTGTCACGGAAGGGGGCTCAAGTGGGCAAAGCTTGCCCGAGGCCGACTGGGCACAACCGCCGAGGGCCAGAATACCTGCAATCGGAATTCCGATTGTCAGCCGCGTTCTAGCGGGCGCGTACCAGTTCTCGTTCGGGAGCTTGGCCATCTTCAAATTCTGCATCCACAGTCGCCTCGTTCGCCTGTTCAACTCTTGACCCGTGACACGACTTTCCCATCATCCTGTGCATGACGACATGCGCACCAAGACAAAGTGCGAGCGGCGCAAAAAGGCCGACGTTGCCCCACAGACCCGCGATCGTGCCGCCTGCAATAAAGAATGCGGCGACTGGAAACAACATAACGGCACAACAGGCCATCATACCATACTGCATCAGTTTCGATGAACCGGTGGATTTTTGACTTTGATTGTCAGACATGTAGCTCTCCAGAATATGCTCGTGTTCTTCTGCGACATTCCAGTGAGACAAGGTCAAGGGTACATTCGGATACAATTTGATCAGATGACAGCCTGCGGGTCGTTGACCAAGTTGGCCCGTCAGGTTGCCAGATCCAACGCATAGGANAGGAATGTGACGAGGGGGATCGGGGTCAGGCTGAACAGCAAGGCCATGCTCATTGTCCTGAACATGGTAGGCTTCGATGCCTCGCCAGAAGGTTCTGTCAGAACCACCAGAAGCGCGATGAAGGTGCCGGGCGCCAGGGCATAGAGATATACGCCCGAGATGTTCCCAAACATGAACGACCGCTCGAGCGTTGGTCCGACCACGCTCAAAGCTGTTGCACGGCTGCCGTTGAACGAGCCGAACAGATCGGCCGACATCACATAGACGGCAATGTGAACCCCAATGAATGCGACACTCCGCAGCAGGCCATCTAAAACCAGGTAAACAATCGGCCGATGCTGGTACTGCTTCAGCGCGACCGATGCGGAAACGAACCCCAAGTAATTCACGAGGAAAACGACCACAAACCCATTGGTAAAGACCTGCCGGAGGAAGCGCGAGAGCGCGGTCCCATTCGTCAGCAGCAGCGTCGCAAAACCAGGCGTTGCGAGGATGTAGACAAGCAGGAACGGCAATATGCTTGCCAAGCTCAGAACGGATACGTTCCAACAAAATCTGCCGAATGGTAAGGTCGGCGAAAAACTTTGTCGGAACGTATCGCGGGCAAACACGTCAGCCGTGGGTTGCGAAGACTTGCGTCGACCCATCCATCAGTACAAGCAGCACATCATAGGGATCACCTTGGGGGCCCATGCCGGGCGAACCCATGGGCATTCCCGGTGCTGTCAGTCCGCGCGCGACAGGTTTTTCGCTTAGCAACCGCCCGATGTCAGCCGCAGGCACGTGACCCTCGACGAAATATCCGCCCACGGACGTAGTGTGACATCCTGCCAGTTCCGGCGCGATGCCGTGTTTCTGCTTCAGAACCTGAAGCGTGTCGTAATCCACGTCCTCGACCGATGCCTTGAAACCGGCAGCGATCATCTCATTTACCCAAGCGCCGCAGCAGCCGCAGGTCGGTGTCTTTGTCACCTGCAACGTGGGTGCGGCGGTTTGCGACAAAGCAGGCCCGGCCAAGGCCAGGCTGAGTGCCGTAAGGCCAAATTCACGTCGGTTCACTTAAAACTCCTCGATGTTCTTCCTTAAATAGTTGCTCGGTATCCCGAAGTCGACTGCCCGCGCTGTTACATTTGGCTACAAACACGGGATGGGCGTCCCTTGGTGAAAATGACTATGTTGGCGGCATGAGCGATCTGCCACGCATCCTTGTCGTCGATGACCATTCAGAGATTCGGAAATCCGTCACCAGTTATCTGGAACGCAACGGCATGCGTGCTTCAGCGGCGGAAAATGCAGTTGAGATGGACGCAAGGCTGGCGGGAGCGCATTTCGATCTGATTGTCCTCGATGTGATGATGCCGGGGGAAGACGGGCTGTCCGCGTGCAGGCGATTGCGCAAGGAAGGGCATATTCCGATCCTGATGCTGACCGCATTGGGTGACGACGAAGACCGCATCGCGGGTCTGGATGGCGGGGCAGACGATTATCTCGCCAAGCCGTTTAATCCCAAGGAACTGGTGGCGCGGATCAACGCGATATTGCGTCGGACGCAGCTGATCCCAAAACCGAATGGTTTTGCGGGGAAAACGTTGAAGTTTGCACACCTAAAGCTGGATTTCGATGGCCGCACACTGATTGACCAAGGCGGTTCGCGTACGCAACTTACATCCGGTGAACTCAAACTCCTGACCCTGTTCCTGCAAAGGCCAAGGACGGTCATTGGCCGCGACGAGCTGCTCAAATTGAGCACCGGCCGGGTCGCCGGTCCATTGGACCGAACCATCGACAATCAGGTGAGCCGGTTGCGCCGGAAGATGGAAGAGGACGTTTTGCGCCCGAAGATCATCGCGACTGTCCGGCATGGGGGGTATAGTCTTTCCTGCGATGTCGAGATTTGCGAATGAAGCTGCTTCCGCGGACGTTGCGTGCACAGATTGCCCTTCTGGTCCTCGGTGTCTTGATCCTCGCGCAAGCTCTGAGTCTTTGGTTTTTCGTTGATGAACGCTCGTTAGCCATTCAGGCCGCCATCGGTGCCGAAGCCGCCGGAAGGGCCGCAAATGTCGCACAGTTGATTGAAGGCGCACCCCCGGAATTGCATGCCCAGATCGTCCGCGCTGCAACGTCTCCGCTCGTACGGTTCGACCTTACAGACGAGCCGTCGGTCGCACACGGACAACACGATGACGGTGGAGCGGTCGAAGCGCGGATACGGGCACTGCTTCAGGAAAGCTACAGCCGGGATATCCGGGTTGAGGTTCATGAAATCGAGGGAGGTCTGCTGCCCCTTCCGAACCTGTCACCGGAAATGGCGCAAATGCACGCCGAAATGATGCAGGGCAGCCTTGCGGCCATCGAGATGGAGCTGTCCATTGCGCTGTCCGGTGGGAATTGGCTCAACATCGAGACGCGGTTCGAACGGCCGCCTCTGCAAAGGTCGCTGGCGTCCAACATATCCTTTGCACTGACTGCGGGACTTCTGCTGGTTGCAAGTTTCTGGTTTCTCCTGTCCCGACTGACCGGACCACTCAACGATCTCGCGACTGCGTCCGAACGTCTGGGTCGCGGCGCCGCCAAGGGCGATCTGCCGGTCGTAGGGCCGAAGGAAGTTCGGGATCTGACCCGATCATTCAACATCATGCAGGATCGCCTGACGCGATTTGTCAGTGACCGGACCCAGATGCTTGCAGCGCTTGCGCATGATCTGCGCTCGCCTTTGACGGCGCTTAGGGTGCGGGCCGAAATGGTGGACGACGAAGACACGCGCACGTCCTTGGTGGCGTCAAGTGAAGAGATGCAACGGATGGTCGATGCGACCCTCGATTTCGCGAAGGGCGTCGGACAGCATGAAGAGGTCCAATCGGTTGATTTGCACGATCTGATCACTGGTATGGGCTTGGACAAGGTTCAGGTGACCAGCCAAGGTCCACTCATCGTANCCGTGAAACCAAGCGCGATGGGGCGCGCGTTGAGAAACCTGATTGAGAACGCGATCCGCTACGGGAGTGAGGCCAGGGTTTCGTGGCAACGCATGGGCAGTGAGGTAGTGGTCGCCATCGACGATCAGGGGCCCGGTATTCCCGACAATCAGCTGGAGGCTGTTTTCGGACCCTATGTCAGGCTCGAGACGTCGCGATCACAGGATACCGGCGGTCATGGCCTGGGGCTGTCGATTGCGCGCAGCATCATCCTTGAGCACGGTGGTTCTATCGAACTGAAAAACCGCACTGATGGGGGTCTGCGCGCTGAAATCACGCTGCCCGTCAAACAAAGCGCCGAGTCAGCCCCGAAAGAGGAAGGCTCGCCACATATGGCGCGGGTTGTTCGTCACCTCAAACCCGACTAGTTTAGTGAGGCAAGTATATGAAACGAAGATATTTCCTGACTTCTGTTGCAGCTCTTTCGGTGAGTGGAAAAACAGCATTCGCGCATAGTGACGCAGAGCACGACCGGCGCGTCGGGCCATCTGTGGTGCCCCCGGAGCAGTTGCCGCGCCAGGTTCCGTTCACCGAGGCAGACAAACCGGGAGAAATACATGTCGATCCGAACCAGTTCGCTTTATTTTGGACTTTGCCGAACAATCGGGCAATCAGGTATACCGTCGGAATTGGCCGGGAGGGGCTCTATGAATCCGGCGAGTTCTATGTCGCGCGCAAGCAAAAGTGGCCGCGGTGGACGCCCACACCCGCCATGATAGCCAGAGATCCTGACCGATATCTTCGTTTTGCGGGCGGTGTGCCCGGTGGGCTGAACAATCCACTCGGTGCCCGCGCCTTGTATCTTTACCAGCCAGGGCGTGGGGACACCTACCTGAGAATTCACGGCACAACGGATCCGAAGACGATTGGTCGACGTGTCTCAAACGGCTGTGCAAGGCTTACCAATAATCAGATCATCGAACTCTATGAGAAGGTCCCGCTCGACACGCGTGTTGTCCTGAAACCCATCGAGGTTTGAGGCAGCAGCGCGAAGACGTGTCCGTTGGCCGGGATACATATCGTTACATAANANCAGGCCCCGGACTGTTCATGAAATGCNACCAGGCGGNTAGTCTAGNGGATAGGCAGACAACAACATGAGGCCATATGATGACCCGCAAGCAAACACGTGTAACGCGTCGAGCATTCACGGCAGGTGCCGCATCGGCAGCTTTCGCGGCCCCGTCCATCCTGCGTGCGCAGGTGGATCAAACCAGTGTCCGAAGGAATATCTCATCGTTTCGTACACACGCTTGGCAAGACCACTTTGACGCTTTGGACAAGGGTATCATCATCGCAGACACCGTTACCCGCGTGATGCAACACTGGACGGCCGATGGCGAAATGCGCATTTATCCGACATCGGTTCCCTTGTCTGACGAGCTGACAAAGCGCGGCTACACGACAGTCACGTTCAAGGACCCCGAACCTGACTGGACCCCTACACCCTCCATGCGCGAACGTGACCCGTCTTTGCCAGCCTATATGCCGCCCGGGCCGGATAACCCGTTGGGCGTCCGTGCCCTGCACCTGAGTTGGACGTACTACAGGATTCACGGCACCCATGATACGCGCAAGATCGGAAGACGCTCTTCAAGCGGGTGTATCGGTCTCTACAACGAGCAAATCATCGAGGTGTTCGAAAGGACACCGGTCGGCACGCAGGTACGATTAATCTGATGTCGAATTCCGGCATCCTGATTGCGGCGTTTTTTGTCGTCGGTGGCGCGGTTGTGATCTGGCAGCAATTGCAGCCATCGTCTTCGATGCCCGGCCACACNATGACNACGCCNGATCTTTCNCAGACGGAAGANGGCGCGCCGATTGCAGACGTGGTTGTNCCTGCTGAATTNTCAGCAAATGCCCAATTGGGAAAGCGNNTTTTCGATGGCGCTTGCGCCGCTTGTCACGGTGCGAATGCTGCCGGACAGAATGGCGTGGCACCGCCGCTTGTCCACAAGATCTATGAACCGAGCCATCACGGTGACGCCGCTTTTTTGCTTGCCGCGAAACAAGGTGTCAGAGCGCACCATTGGAAGTTTGGCAATATGCCGCCAGTTGAAGGCGTNACNCCCGGCGATGTGAAGATGGTTGTTGCATATGTGCGGGAACTTCAGCGNGCCAACGGGATCAANTNACAGNAATGACCAACNTGAACATGAAGATATGGATNACTGCCATTGCNATNGGGACGACCGGCGTTGCTGCCTTGGCGCATTCCGGAGCAACCGGCGTGGTGCTGGAGCGGATGCAGGGCATGTCCGCGATGGCCAAAACACTCAAGACGCTATCACCCATGATGCGGGGTCAGGTACCTTATGACGCCGATGTCGTCCGCAGGGAAGCTGGCGCGATGATCGGCCATGCCGGTGAGCAAATGACGCGACTGTTTCCTGAAGGCTCGGGTGGCGGAGTGTCCAAGGCGTTGCCGTCGGTCTGGGAAAACAGCGAAGAGTTCGCGGCCCTTGCGCAAGAGTTGAGAACAGCCGCCGAAGGATTGAAGTTGAGCGCAGGCAATGGGTTGGCCGCAGCACAGGGCAACGGTAGCGAATCAATGATGGGCGGCGCCACTGACGGGATGATGGGTGGCGGGTCCGCGCCTGCAATGGGAGGGGGCATGATGGGATCGGACCTTCCCATGACGACCGAGATGTTTGCGGACATGCCGACCGACCGTGCGTTCGCGATGGTCGCCCAGACCTGTTCGGCCTGCCACCAGAAGTTCCGCAAAGAGGACAAGTGATCAGATGCGGTGGTGGCGTTGGATCATCGGTGCGGGGGTCGTCGGCGGCATCGGCGTTGTCGCGGCAACGATAGCCTGGCCGATCGGTGCGCCAGTCTCGGACCTGACCCTGCAAGGCGATGCCCAGCGGGGGTCGTATCTGGCGCGCGCCAGTGGATGCATTGCGTGCCACACCAACTTTGAAGCTGGCGGGGCGCCATTGGCAGGAGGAGCGCCGCTCCGGACCGATTTCGGGACATTCTATCCGCCAAATCTGACCACCGATGTCGAATTCGGGATTGGCGGCTGGACAGTAGAAGAGTTTGCAAAAGCGGTAAGGCAGGGAATTTCCCCGGACGGAGACCCCTATTATCCCACCTTCACCTACCCGTTTTATGCAAATTACACGGATCAGGACATTGCCGATCTGTGGGCCGCGTTCCAGACCGTGCCAGCCGTGAATGTGCCGACCCCGTCCCATGAGGTGCCTTTTCCGTTCGATCAGCGATGGGGGATGAAACTTTGGCGGGCGGCTTTTCTGACAAAGCCTGACACCGCACCAGAGGCGGACCGAAGCGATGCTTGGAACAGGGGCAAGCTGCTGGTCAACGGGGCGGCACATTGTGCTGCCTGCCACACAACGCGGAACTTTGCAGGCGCACGCATAGTATCGAAGAGGTTTTCCGGCAACGACGCCTTGCCGGGAGGTGGCAAAGCACCTTCGATCCGGACGCGCGATCTTGTGTCCGAAGGCTGGACAACAGACGATATGGCTTATGCATTGCGATCTGGCATAACGCCGTCTGGCGACGTATTTGGTGGATCAATGGCCGAAGTCGTGCGCTATGGCACGGGCTTTCTGAGCGACGCAGACCTGAATGCGATGGCCACCTACCTGCTGGACAACAAATCATAATCTTGGGAACCCACGAATGATCACGCTCAATCGCCGCCAATTTCTGGCAACATCTGCTGCGTTCAGTGGTCTGTCGGCCAGCACTGGATTTGCGGGCACGCCATTCGCGACCCTGACAGCCCAGCAAAGCGACGTGCAGCTGCTGCCCGGCAACTATGGCAAGACATCGCTTTGGTGCTTTGACGGCGGCTCACCCGGTCCGGAGATTCGCGTGGCGCAGGGGGGGCGTGTCCAGCGCAGATTGGTCAACCGGTTTTCTCAGGGAACGTCGACGCATTGGCACGGCATCCGCATCGACAATGCGATGGATGGCGTTTCCGGCCTGACACAGGATGTGGTCCAGCCGGAGGAAACATTCGACTATGACTTTACTGTCCCGGATGCCGGGACCTATTGGTACCATGCCCATAATAGGTCGTTTGAGCAGGTGGGCAGAGGGCTTTACGGTGCACTGATCGTGGAAGAGGCCGAGCCTCTCGACATTGATCGCGAGGAAGTCCTGATCCTGGATGATTGGCTTATTGACCCCGAAACCGCGCAGATCAAAGACGACTTCGGAGCGCCTCATGATCTCAGCCACGCAGGGCGCATCGGCAACCTGCTGACGACCAATGGAACCTTCAATCTGGGCCTGAGTGCACGCAAGAACGAAAGACTGCGCTTGCGGCTGATCAATGCTGCCAATGCGCGCAATTTCCAACTGGGGCTGGAAGGCCTTGACGGTTGGGCGGTTGCTTTGGACGGCATGCCCCTGGCTGCACCCATTAAGGTGACGGAGCCGATGATCCTCGCTCCGGCTCAACGGATCGACCTGATCGTCGATGTGGTCGCGGATGTTGGTGAAACGGCTCATATTCTTCAGTTCGGCCGGGAAGAGGCCTTCAGCCAGGTTACATTCGAGGTCGTTGAGTGGGGCTCGAAAAATCGTCGAGACGCGCCTTTGGCCTTGCCGCCGAACGACCACAGGATGGTCGACTTGAGTGAAGCCACGATGCTCAGCCTGAGTATGGAAGGCGGTGCCATGGGGCGGATGAGGTCCGCTTCCCTTGGGGGCGAACTCAAGCCGATCGGCGAGATCGTCGAGGCCGGGTATTTCTGGTCGTTCAACGGCAAAGTGGACGGGATCAACGGTGATCCCCTTGCGCGGCTGGACCGCGGCCAGAATGTACGATTGAAGATCGTGAACGACACGGCGTTTCCGCACGCGATGCACCTGCATGGCATTCACTTCCACGAGGTCGCCGAAAACGGCACCCTCGGACCGCTGCGTGACACGACCCTTCTTGAACGGGGTCAGACGCGCGAGATTGCCTTTGTGGCGGACAACCCGGGCCAATGGCTGCTACATTGCCACATGCTGTCGCATGCGGCTTCGGGCATGATGACCAAGATCGTCGTTGGATGACCCCGCGATCCNTCTANCTTGCGTTGGGCGTAGTTACCGTTGCGGTGGCTACCATATTCCTGTGGACCCGGTCCGGCGGAACCGACCATACGGCGGAAAACCTCATCAACTCCTCAGCCGATGTGGCCGCGGGCGAAGTCCTCTATGCCGAAAATTGCGCCGCGTGCCATGGCGCAAATCTGGAAGGTGAAGAAAACTGGCGCAGTCCGCGTGATGACGGAAGCCTGCCCGCACCGCCGCATGATGCAAGCGGCCACACTTGGCACCACGCGGACAGCATGCTGTTCGCCTACACCAAGCTGGGGGGCGCCGAGGTTCTCGCGGCGCAAGGCGTTGACTTCAACAGCGGCATGCCCGGTTTCGGCGACCAACTGAGCGACGGGGAAATCTGGGACATCCTCGCATACATCAAGTCAACATGGCCGGAGCGTGAACGCGCCACGCAAGCCGAGCGCACGGCCCAGGATATTGCCTCACAAGGAGACGGATAATGAAAAGATTCTTGGCTACCACCGCACTGTTAATGCTTCCGATCGCTGCGATTGCAGACGGCATGGACGAAGACCGGATCAAGGAACTGGTGCTGGAAGCCATCCGCGAGAATCCGGGCATCGTGTTCGAGGCCGCGCAGTTGTTCGAACAGCAACAGCAGGCGTTGCAGGCGCAAGCCGCAGCGCAGGTTTTCGATACGGAAAAAGCCACGCTTGAAAATGATCCCAATGCGCCCGTTCTGGGCAATCCGGATGGCGATGTCACGGTTGTCGAATTCTTCGACTACAACTGCCCCTATTGCCGCCGGGTTAAACCTGAAATGGAGGCCCTGCTCGCTGCTGATCCCAACGTCAGGGTCGTTTACCGGGAATGGCCCATTCTGGGGGACGGGTCGGTTTTTGCCGCCCGCGCGGCGCTGGCGTCCCGAAACCAGGGCAAATATGAAGAGTTTCATTGGGCCATGATGCAACTGAAGGAACGCGCAGAGGAAGCATCGATTCTCCGCACTGCGGAAGACATCGGCCTCGATGTTGCACAGTTGCGTCGCGACATGAACGGACCGGAAATCGAAGAACACATACAGACTTCCATGCGGCTTGCGCAATCTCTGGGGTTCAGTGGCACACCTTCATTTGTGATCGGCGACAGTCTTGCGCCGGGCCTGATCCAGGCGGACCAGATGATCGAGCTTGTCGATCAGGCACGGGCCGCCGAATAAGGACAATCCTACGCGGCTGAAGCGTCGTAGCCAGCGTCAGCGATGGCTTGCCGCACGGTCGCCTGTTCCAATGTGCTTTGGACAGTGACAAGGCGAAGGTCCAGATCGGCCGTGACAACGGCTGATGGATCCTTTGCCTTGATGCCGCTTTCNATAGCGGATGTGCAGTGTCCACAGCTCATTTTCGGGACGGAAAAAATCATGAAGGCCTCCATTTTTGGTACAACCTCAGACTTGGNCGTTCCATCGGGAGGAAGGTCAAGCAAATATCAAAAAAAATTAGATACTCTCTTGAGCTTCCAGCAACTGGAAGCCCTATATCAGGGTAAGTTCAACCGAGGAGGCCCTCATGACCGACCCCAATACGATACGTCTATCCGTTTCCGGCATGAACTGTGCGTCTTGTGTGGGCAGGGTTGAGAAGGCTTTGAACGAGGTTCCGGGCCTTTCGAACGTCAGTGTCAACCTTGTGAACGAAACGGCTCAATTTCAGATGGATAATCCGGCCACCACGGGCGTGGCGGTCACGGCCCTCTCGAACGCCGGATACCCGGCACGGACGGGGCGCGTAACATTGAACGTAGACGCCATGTCCTGCGCGTCCTGTGTCGGTCGGGTTGAAAAGGCGCTTGTACGGACACCCGGCGTATTGAATGCGGCGGTCAATCTGGCAACCGAAACGGCTGTGGTAGAGTATCTGCCAGATGCCATCACCCCGGAAAAGATTGCCCGGATCAGTACGGAGGCGGGGTACCCGGCCGAGATTGCGCAGAGCGATGCGCACGAGGACCGATCGGACCGCAAGGCAGAAGAAGCCGACGCGCTGGCGCGCCGTGTCATCCTTGCCGCGATCCTGACCGTGCCGGTGTTCGTTCTGGAAATGGGAAAACANACCATACCCGGCTTTGAGGGCCTGATTGAGAGCACAATCGGCATTCAAACGTCGTGGCTGATCCAATTCGCGCTTGCCACGGTGGTTCTGTTCGGACCGGGTTGGAGGTTCTTTGCGAAGGGCATTCCGGCGTTGATCAAGCGTGCTCCGGATATGAACAGCCTTGTCGCGCTGGGAACCGGGGCGGCGTGGACTTATTCCGTAGTCGCGACCTTCCTGCCACAGGTGCTGCCTGACGGTGTGCGCGCCGTCTATTTCGAAGCAGCGGCGGTTATTGTCGTTCTGATCTTGTTGGGTCGCTGGCTTGAAGCGCGGGCCAAGGGCAAGACCGGTGCAGCCATTCAGGCCCTTCTTGGTCTGCAGGCAAAGACAGCCAGGGTCCTGCGCGAGGGGCAGGCGACCGAGGTTGACATCAAGGAACTTCGGATCGGCGATCAGATCCTCGTGCGTCCCGGTGAAAGGCTGCCTGTCGATGGCGAGGTCACAGAAGGATCAAGCAACGTCGATGAAAGCATGATCACCGGTGAACCCCTCGCCGTGCCAAAGGCTGCTGGCGAACCGGTGACCGGCGGCACGGTGAACGGCACCGGGAGCCTGACCATAACGGCGACGCGAGTCGGGGCGGATACCACGCTGGCGCAGATTATCCGCATGGTCGAAGATGCTCAGGGGGCCAAGCTGCCGATCCAAGGCCTAGTGGATCGCGTGACCATGTGGTTCGTGCCTGCCGTTCTGGTTCTGGCGCTTGCGACTGTGGTTGTCTGGCTGCTGGTCGGTCCCGATCCGGCTCTGACCTTTGCGCTTGTGGCGGGTGTCTCCGTTCTGATCATTGCGTGCCCCTGCGCCATGGGGTTGGCCACGCCCACCTCGATCATGGTGGGGACAGGACGCGCGGCNGAGATGGGGGTGTTCTTCCGCAAGGGAGATGCGCTGCAACATCTGGATGAAGTTGGCNTTGTCGCATTGGACAAGACCGGGACGGTCACGCAAGGGCAACCCAGTTTGACAGACCTCATCACGGCCGACGGCTTTGACCGGGCAGAGACACTCGCCCTCATCNCATCTGTCGAGGCGCAGTCTGAGCACCCGGTGGCAGAGGCCATTGTGCAGTCCGCAAAGAGCGAAGGCCTGTCCTGGCCCGATGCGACGGAATTCCGGTCCGTGACCGGCTACGGTGTCGAGGCGCTTGTCCAGGGCCGCAAGGTTCATGTCGGTGCGGATCGCTTCATGGTGCAGCAGGGCATTGACACCAGCCCGCTGGAAGACCGCGAAAGGGCCTTGGCCGAAAAGGGACGCACCGCGCTTTATGCTGCGGTGGACGGATCCCTGGCGGCCGTGATTGCCGTGGCAGACCCGGTCAAATCCTCCAGCGCCGAAGTGATCGCAGCTCTGCATGATCGAGGGATCAAGGTCGCGATGATCACCGGAGACAAGAAGGCCACGGCAGATGCCATCGCCCGCGAGGTCGGGATCGACCATGTCATTGCAGGGGTGTTGCCGGATGGAAAAGTCGCCGCCCTGGACGAATTGCGGCAAGGGAACAGCAAGATCGCCTTTGTCGGAGACGGCATCAACGACGCGCCAGCGCTGGCCCATGCCGATGTCGGCATCGCCATCGGAACCGGCACGGATGTCGCAATCGAAAGCGCCGACGTGGTGNTGATGTCGGGCGACCTGCGCGGCGTGGTGAATGCCATCGACGTGTCGCGCAAGACCATGCGCAACATACGGCAGAACCTTATCTGGGCCTTTGGCTATAACGTCGCGCTGATCCCTGTGGCGGCGGGCGCGCTTTACCCGGCCTTTGGATTGCTCCTGTCGCCGGTGTTTGCCGCCGGGGCCATGGCGCTGTCCTCCGTGTCGGTTCTNACCAACGCGCTGCNGCTGCGACGGATCAAGGCGACGATGTCGGAACAGGATCCGCCCCACGACGCGGAGACGNAATTCGCAACGCAGCCCGCAGAATAGGAGACAGGTGTGAACATCGGAGAAGTATCAGAACGCGCGGGTTTGCCAGCGAAGACAATCCGCTACTACGAAGACATCGGCCTTGTCCGGCCTTTGCGCAGCGACAACGGCTATCGCGCCTTTCGCGACAGCGACATCCACAAGCTCGCATTTCTCGGTCGCGCCAGGACGTTCGGGTTCTCGATCGAAGACTGCCGCACGCTGCTTGATCTCTATGAAGATGAGACGCGGGAAAGNGCACAGGTCAAGGCTGTCGCTCAAGAGCATCTGGCCGCCGTTGACGAAAAAATCGCCCAGCTCAAGTCGATGCGAGAGACCCTGGCTCACCTCGTTGACGCNTGCCAGGGCGATCACCGCCCCGATTGTCCAATCCTGAAAGATCTGGCCAAAGACCCGTAACGCACGATGCCTGGGCCAGACATTTATGGGGTTTCATGCCGTTTCGATATATCGTCTTGAAACCCTCCAGCGCTGGAATGTTGTTCCTCCACAAATAGAATCCATGATGGAGNGATCAGATGTCTGAAGATGCGANCGGGAAATCTCGTGGCGGGTCCGACACCCGTTCAAGTGAAGGTGCAGCACATTCGGGNGGCCATTCAGGTTCATCCTATGGCCGGTTTCTGGCGATGGTCGGCACATCGACTGCGATCATGTTCGGCCTGATGTACATCAACTCGTACTCCTTCGAACATGTCTACTGGAGCGAAACCCGATTTTACATGACGTTCATCATGGGCGCGACGATGGCGACCGTGATGCTCCTTTTCATGTTGAACATGTACAAGAACAAGGGCGTCAACGCCGCGATCATTCTCGGGTCTGTCGTGATGTTCGCCGGCGCGCTCTGGCTCGTGAGAAGCCAGGAGACCATTCAGGACGAAAGCTGGATGAGCGCGATGATTCCGCACCACTCCATTGCGATCATGACAAGCGAACGGGCCGAGCTGACAGATCCAAGGGTCGAGGCGCTGGCTTCGGAAATTGTGACGGCGCAAAACCGCGAAATTTCCGAAATGCGTTTCCTCATAGATGACATTGAGGCAAATGGCGAAGCCGGTCCTGAATGGCCACTTGGTGAAGCGGACGGTCCGGCTGAAATGGAGGGGCTTCAAGAAGCGATTGCAACCCCGGTGATTGCCGGAATCCGTCCTGCACCGCTCAAAGCCGAAGAAATAACACGCGCACTGGGGTCCGACGGACAATGCCGTTTCATTCGCGCCGTGAACGCCGATCCCATTCTGGTCACGGACGGGGCGGGGAACGGCGTCGCCAAGATATCCGGATCGCTGGTCAACTTCACGTCGCAAGACACAGTGACGTCCGGTGGCGTCCTGTCTGCCGATGGTGGCCAATTCACGCTGGCGCCGGGTGACGCGGACGGTGAAGACGCCACCCTGCTGTTTGAATTGACGGGAGAGACGCCTCTGACTGTCGGATTTACCGGGTATTGGACCTGCAACGGTTAAAGGATTTAAAGGAACGCGTCATGACGAGAGAGGCAAAATCCACCCCGAAGACGGCGGTTTTGTACCGAATGGTGATGGAGGAGCATGTTTGTCCCTATGGGCTGAAAATCGAAGGACCTGCTTGAGCGGGAGGGGTATTCGATTGAGGACCGGCCTCTGAACACCCGCGAGGAAACGGATGCTTTCATGGAAGAACACGGTGTCGAAACGACTCCGCAGACCTTTATCGGCAATGAAAGAATTGGTGGCTATGACGCGCTGAGGGAATTTTTCGGCCAGGACGTAAAGGATGACGACGAGACGACTTATCAACCCGTCATTGCGATTGTGAACAAGCATGCAATTTTGACCCCGTAGAGGGGTGATCGGCGTCCAAAAATGACCCCCTTACACTGATGTGGATAATGCTCCCGTGGGTGTTGTCACATTAACGGTCCTGAGGTTGCTGGTTCATTGATCTGGGCGTAGGCGGTGTCGATGCAGACACAAAAGATCAGCTACAAACGCCACCGGTTTCCGCCTCAGATCATCGCTCATATTGTCTGGCTTTACGTCCGGTTCAACTTGAGCCTGCGCGAGGTCGAAGAGCTGATGCTGGAACGTGGCGTCGACGTTTCGTATGAGACAATCCGGCGCTGGAGCGTCAAGTTCGGCCCCCTGATCGCCCAC
>FUFK010037600.1_pt1 | contig 59583 bp, 65 predicted proteins | sample 1021851 | NCBI WGS metagenome assembly FUFK01 (sample SAMEA51879418, study PRJEB19060) | metagenome
TTTCTTGGGAGAGGTGGCCGAGTGGTTGAAGGCGCAGCACTGGAAATGCTGTATAGGGGCAACTTTATCGAGGGTTCGAATCCCTCTCTCTCCGTTTTAGTTTAGTTGATTTTGGTTAATTACATCAACAAGCTCTCTGAAAAGGATACCTCAAAATTGATGATTAACAGTTTGTCAGGTTATAAATAATCTTATTTATTTAAATTAAGTTGAAAATATTAGATTTTTACTATTATATGTAAATATCAAAGATATAAATTGATTTAATTATTAGTAAATTTTGCTTAATTTAGCAATCTAAAATCATGGGGCAAATAGTTGGAATTGATTTAGGTACTACTAACTCTGTTGTTGGAGTTATAGAAGCTGGTCGTCCGATTGTAATTGCAAATTCTGAAGGATCTAGAACTACACCTTCAATAGTAGGTTTTACAAAAGACAAAGAAATTGTAATAGGCGAACAAGCAAGAAGACAACTAGTTTTAAATCCAAAGAATACCTTTTATAACTTAAAAAGATTCATTGGAAGCGACTGGGACGAATTAGATGATAATAGTATTTCCGTTCCTTATAATGTCAAAGCAAATAATGCTGGAAGTGTAAGGGTTCTTAGTCCAAATACACAAAGAGAGTATGCTCCTGAAGAGCTAGTAAGCTCATTAATTAGAAAATTAATTAATGATGCTGAAACATATCTTGGAGATACTGTTGACTCAGCTGTTATTACTGTCCCTGCCTATTTTAATGAGTCTCAAAGGCAAGCCACAAAGGATTCAGCAATATTGGCGGGTATCAAAGTAGATAGAATCTTAAATGAACCTACTGCAGCTGCTCTAGCTTATGGCTTTGAAAAAAGTTCATCTAATAATGTTTTGGTATTTGATTTAGGGGGAGGAACATTTGATGTTTCATTGTTAAAAATTTCAAATGGTGTATTTGATGTAAAAGCCACCTGTGGAGATACCCAATTAGGAGGAAACAATTTTGACTCAAAAATTGTAGATTGGCTTGCTGAAAAATTTCTTGATAAACATGATATTGATCTAAGACGAGACAGACAAGCTTTGCAGAGATTAACTGAGGCTGCTGAAAAAGCTAAATGTGAATTATCAGGATTGCAAAAAACAAAAATATCATTACCTTTCATCACAACTAGTAAAGAGGGGCCTTTACATATTGAGGAGACTTTAAATAGAAAAATATTTGAATCCTTATCTCAGGATCTATTAGACAGATTATTAGAGCCTGTACAAATAGCCCTAGATGACTCTGGATGGAACGCTGAAGATATAGATGAGGTAGTACTTGTAGGTGGTAGCACAAGAATCCCAATGGTTCAACAATTAGTCAAGACTCTTGTTCCTAATGACCCCTGTCAATCAGTTAATCCAGACGAAGTTGTTGCAATTGGTGCTGCTATACAATCTGGAATAATAAGTGGTGATTTACAAGATTTACTTCTAAATGACGTTACGCCCTTATCTCTAGGTTTAGAAACAATTGGAGGTCTTATGAAGGTACTTATTCCTCGTAATACTCCTATACCAGTAAGGCAATCTGATGTTTTTAGTACATCAGAAGCTAATCAATCTTCAGTGGTTGTTCAAGTAAGGCAAGGTGAAAGGCCATTGGCATCTGAAAATAAATCACTTGGCAAATTTAGACTATCTGGAATACCTCCGGCACCTAGAGGAATCCCACAAGTCCAAGTTGCATTTGATATTGATGCTAATGGTCTTTTAGAAGTTAGTGCCACTGATAGAACAACTGGAAGAAAGCAAACAGTTACAATTTCTGGAGGATCTAATTTAAATGAACAAGAAATTAATTCAATAATTGAAGAAGCTAAAACAAAAGCAAATGAAGATAGGATGAAACGATCTGTTATTGATAGAAAAAATAGTGCTTTAACTCTTATTGCACAAGCTGAAAGAAGACTTAGAGATGCTTCTCTAGAATTTGGGCCTTATGGAGCTGAAAGACAGCAACGTGCTGTCGAATTAGCTATTGAGGATGTTGAAGAATATATAAATGATGATGATCCTCAAGAATTAGAAATTTCAGTAAGTGCTCTCCAAGAAGCATTATTTGGTTTAAACAGAAAATTTGCGGCGGAAAGGAAAACTGATAATAATCCATTACAGGGTATTAAAAATACATTTGGTTCATTGAAGGATGAACTGTTTTCAGATGATTATTGGGATGATGATCCTTGGGATAATCAAATGAATAGAAATTATCGGAATTCGAGGTATGGTAATTCTAGGGATGATGATCCATGGGACAATGACTATTTCCTCTAAAAAAGATTATTTGTCGATTTTGGGTTTATCCAATGGTTTCGACGATAAAGAACTAAAAAAGGCATTTCGAAGAGAAGCAAGAAAATGGCATCCAGATTTAAATAAAAATGATTTAAATGCAGAAGAAAGATTTAAATTAATTAATGAAGCATACGAATACCTACGGGATCCCAATAAAAGAAATAAAAATTCAGATGTAAATATTCAGGAAGATTACGAAAGTAATAATTTCAAAACAGGTTTTCCAGATTTTCAAGACTATCTTGATTCATTATTTGGATATGAATATAACGCTAATATTGAAGATGAGTATACTGATGAACCACTTGATGATGAATATTCGAATCTAGAAAATGATGAATTCAACAATTACGAATACCCTACAACATCTCCAGAAGAACCCCCTCCAGTTAAACTCAATCAAGATATAGAAACAATTATTGAATTAACTCCTGATGAGGCCCTAAATGGAGCTTCAATATTAATTGAACTTGAAGATCAAACTATGGTTGAAGTTGATACACCTCCTTTTGCTGGAGATGGTTGGCGATTAAGACTAGAAAATATTGCAAGGGGAGGAAAAGATCATTATTTACAGTTAAAGGTTCAAACGGAAAGTGGACTAAGAATTGATGGTTTAAGAGTTATATATAAATTGGAGTTGTTTCCTCATGATGCACTTCTTGGTTGTGCAGTAGAGGTTCCTACTCTTGATGGGAATGTCACACTTCAAGTGCCTCCAAAATCATCAACCGGCAGAATGTTACGTTTGAAGGGTAGAGGCCTAACATTCGAAGATAATGTAGGTGATCAATATGTTGAAATCTTAGTAGTTATCCCTGCTGATATTAATGATGAAGAAATTGCCTTGTATACAAGATTACAAGAATTATCACTATCTGATTCTTAATCAAATAATATATAGAAAAGATACTTTTTTATGAATATATACGTTCTTTTATATAATTCAGGAACAGATAAAGAAGGAATTCACTCAATAGAACTTAAAGGAAGAACTATAGTACTTATGTTTGAGGACAAAGATGATGCAACCAGATACTGCGGACTTCTAGAGGCTCAAGATTTTCCTTTGCCAACAGTTGAAATGATAGATATAGAGGAGATTAGAGAGTTCTGTATTAAGTTGGATTACGAATGTAAACTTGTAGAGAAAAATTTTGTTCCTAAAACGCCCGAAGACAGGTTACTAATTTCTCCGCCTCAAAAAAACCTTGAGGTGGAAAATTGGGAGGAAAATTCTGATAATCAAGAAAAAATAGATATAAACACCATTAAGGAAAACCTTGAAAAGTTACTTTAAGGATTAAGATAAAATTAACTTAAATCAAAAAAAAATGACCAAGGCATTATTTGAAACGGAAGTAGGAAACATAAACATTGAATTTTTCTCTAATGATGCACCTAATACTGTTAATAACTTCACGAAATTGATAAGTGATGGATTTTATGATGGTCTAGCATTTCACAGAGTTATTCCTGGATTTATGGCACAGGGTGGATGTCCAAATACTCGTGATGGGGCTTCTGGTATGCCTGGAACTGGAGGCCCTGGATATCAAATTAAATGTGAAATAAATTCAAATAAGCATCTCAAAGGCTCACTTTCTATGGCTCATGCAGGAAAGGACACAGGCGGCAGTCAATTTTTTATAGTTTATGAACCACAACCACATCTTGATGGAGTTCATACTGTTTTTGGAAAAACTAACGATATGGATGTAGTGCTTAAACTTACTAACGGTTCAAAAATTCTAAAGGCAACTCTAAAGTAAGTACTTTTAGCCTTCAAAAACAATACTAAATGTCTCTTTATCTAGATTAAATTTTCTGGTAGATGAATATAAGATCTCATTATTAAAAGAAAATTTAGTATTGATTAGTTTGATGCTACTTTTTGGATGTAATGCTTGTTCAATATTTCTGGAAACTATAATCCCAATTTTTGTACTATGTTCGTATTCTGATAAAAACTGAATAAATAATTCTATAGTTTTTATTTCTTGATCAGTAATGTTGGAATCAGTTCTATTTTGATCATGTAATATTCGCCAAACTAATTTTGGTCGATTCCAAAAAGCCAATAATCTTGGAGTACTTTCAAGTTTAATATTAATGTTTTGATCATTACAGAATTTAATTACTTTATTTTTTATTGGAACTAAGTCAATAGATCTATAATTTCCGTCAAGAAAAATAGATATAAATGGGTCGATATTTCTTGAATTAGAATTATCGTCATCAATCAAGTGGCCTAACTTTGTTTTCTTTACACTTAAATATTCAGCATTATTATCATTTGGACAAATAACTAATGGCACTCTCTCAATAACTTCTATTCCATAACCACCTAATCCAGCTATCTTTCTTGGATTGTTTGTTAATAATTTTAATTTTTTAATCCCAAGATCTGTCAATATCTGCGCCCCAACACCATAATTTCTGAGATCTGCTGGAAATCCTAATTTTTCATTAGCTTCAACTGTATCTAATCCACCATCCTGCAAACTATAAGCTTTTAATTTATTTATAAGACCTATACCCCTGCCTTCTTGCCTTAAATAAACAACAACCCCCTCTTCCTCCTTTTCTATCCTTGATAAAGCAGCCTCTAACTGAGGTCTACAATCACAACGCAATGATCCAAAAGCATCACCCGTTAAGCATTCTGAATGCATTCTTACTAATACAGGTTCACTTAATTTTGATGATTTTTGCTTAACTAATGCGACATGTTCTGAACCATCAAGTTCATTAATATATCCGTAGGCTTTGAAATTTCCAAAAATACTTGGTAGAACTGCATCTGATTTCCTAAAAACAAATCTTTCAGTTTGAAATCGATAACTAATTAAATCAGCTATTGATATTAATTTCATTCCCCACTGTTTAGCATATTCTTTAAGTTGCGGAAGTCTTGACATGGATCCATCAGGATTTTGTATTTCACAAATTACTCCAGCAGGATATAGACCTGACATTGCTGCAATATCTACGGCTGCTTCTGTATGACCTGCTCGTTTTAAAACCCCACCTTTTTTTGCTCTTAATGGAAATATATGTCCTGGCCTTCTTAAATCCTCAGGCTTTGTATTAGGATTTATTGCAACTTGAATTGTCTTAGCTCTGTCTTCAGCTGAGATACCAGTAGATACATTATTTTCAGGACCAGCATCAATTGATATCGTAAAAGCGGTTTGATTTTCATCAGTATTTCTATCTACCATTAATGGTAAATCTAATGAGTCAAGTTTTTCACCTTGCATAGCTAGACATATAAGACCCCTTCCTTCTGTAGCCATAAAATTAATTTGCTGAGGAGTAGCAAACTGAGCCGCACAAATCAGATCACCTTCATTTTCTCTTCTTTCATCATCTACCACGATTATGCATTCACCATTCCTTATTGCGGCTAGTGCATCACTAATAGGATCAAATTCAATTTTAAAACTTTCATTTATATCCAAAATTGTTCCATTATTTGATTTGGGACTTGTTTCTTTCATTATTCCTATCAATATAGAAAAATAGTGTGTTAGTTATCCTAAATTCAACACTTTATAATCCTATCTCAAAGTCTGCCAATTCAAAGAAATGAATGTTGCAATAGTAGGTGCTACTGGTTACGGCGGTATTCAAGCGGTAAATCTTTTAAAGAAGAATAAAAACTATAAAATCTCATTTTTAGGAGGTAATAAAACATCTGGATCAAAGTGGAATGATAATTTTCCTTTTATTTATCTTGATGATGATCCCTATATTGAAGAAATTTCCATTGAGAATATCTCAAATAAAGCTGATATTGCCTTGCTTTGTTTACCAAATGGTATATCTTCTACTTTGACAAGAAAATTATTAGATAAAGGAGTAAAAGTTATTGATTTATCTGCTGATTATAGGTATAAGTCTTTAGATGAATGGAAAAAAATATATTCTAAAGAAGCTGCTATTTATAAAAGAAATGATGATGATTTATGTAAAGAGGCGGTTTATGGCATTCCTGAATTAAATAAAGAAGCTATTGCAAATGCAAGATTAATTGCATGTCCAGGATGTTATCCAACATCAGCTCTTATTCCATTAGCTCCTCTGCTATCACAGGGCATTATTGAAAATGATGGTATTGTGATCGATTCTAAAAGCGGAACTTCTGGAGGTGGTAGAGAGCCTAATCAAAAGTTGCTTTTATCAGAATGTGGAGAAGGACTATCTGCATATGGTTTGATAAACCACAGGCATACATCAGAAATAGAACAAATAGCATCTTCAATATCGGGTAATAACATTGAACTTCTATTTACTCCTCACTTAATTCCAATTTCAAGAGGTATGCTTTCGACTATATATGGGAGATTAAAAGATCCTGGTTTGACTTCAGATGATTGCAGAATTCTTTTGGATAATTTCTATAGAAATTTTAATAACATTAAAGTCTTACCGGTAGACACATACCCCTCAACCAAATGGGTTAAAAATACAAACCAAATTGTCCTATCTGTAAAAGTTGATAGTCGAAATGGAAGGATTATTATTTTATCCGTAATTGATAATTTGTTAAAAGGTCAGACAGGTCAAGCTATTCAAAATTTAAATATTATGAGCGGATTTTCAATAGATGATGGTCTTGAGTTAACTAATAACTTTCCCTAAATCCCCTCTTATCAAATAGCCAGCATGCGAAATTGAATGAGGTAAAATTATATGCTCAAGTATTTGAATTTTTTTAGAAAGTGTTTCAACATTGTCTTCATTTGAAATTGGCAATGCAGCTTGCATTATAAGAGAACCACTATCTACTTCCTCCTCAACATAATGCACTGAACAACCTGTAATTTTAGAACCATTTAATAAAGAGTCCTTAATTGCAGAACCACCTTTATATGCAGGAAGTAATGACGGGTGAATATTTATTATTTTGTTCTTAAATTTATTTATAAAGAAAGGAGAAACAATTTTCATCCAGCCTGCCATTACAACAAGTTCAACATCGTAATTAACTAAAGTATTTATAATTTCTAATTCAAATAGCTCTTTTTGCGAAAAGTCTTTACCTCTTATTATTTTGTGAGGTATTTCTCCACTTTCAGCTCTTTTTATACAACCTGCATCATCTTTGTTAGTTATAAGAACTTTTATATCTATATCTAATTCTCCATTTTCTGAAAGATTAATTAACTCCTGAAAGTTTGTTCCTTTTCCTGAAGCAAGTACACCTATTTTTAATTTTGGTGAAAATTTTCTAAATTCAGATATTTCAGGCGAAATTATGTATTTAATTGATTTATCCAATTTTTTATTTTATCCAATGATAAATTCATATGAAATAAAAAAAACCCTATATTTTATTTGTTTATATTCAATAACATATTTATTTGAAGATAAAATTTAAACAAATTTAAATGATTCAAATCTATGTACTATTCGTATAGATATAATTAAATAATAAATAAAGAAAAATATATAAAATGATTGGAGATTTAAACTCTTGGGATAAATTTTGTAATTATCTTTGGTTTGATAAAAAATTAAATATTTGGTTAGACATCAGCAAAATTAAATTCTCAAATGAAGAAATAAAAAACTTTGAAGATAAATTTATAGATGTTTTTTCATCAATAAAAGAATTAGAAAATGGTGCAATCTCAAATATTGATGAAAATAGACAAGTAGGACACTATTGGCTTAGAAATCCATCAATTTCTCCATCATCACAAATAGGAAATGATATTAGTGCCGATATTAATGAAATCTCTGAATTTGGAAAACAAATTTTAAATGGAGATATTAAGAATAAGAATAATCAGAACTATACTGATGTTCTATGGATAGGAATAGGTGGAAGTGGATTAGGCCCATTACTTATTACAGAGTCACTACAGAAGTGCACTAAAGGATTAAATTTTTCCTATGTCGATAATATTGATCCTTTTTTAATTAGTGAAAAGTTAGAAGAGTTATCTGAAAAATTATCCACTACATTATTTGTAGTAGTAAGCAAATCAGGTGGTACGCCTGAACCTAGAATTGCTATGGAAATTATCAAAAGTCATTGTGAAAACAATGCGCTTGATTGGAATTCAAATGCTATAGCTATAACTATGAAAGATAGTAAGTTATTTAAGAAAGCCACTTCTGAAAATTGGTTAAAAATATTTAATTTACAAGATTGGGTTGGAGGAAGAACTAGTATTACAAGCGCTGTGGGATTACTGCCTTTAGCTCTTATTAATGAAAATATATTTGAATTCATTAAAGGCGCATCATTGATGGATGAGGCTACACGCTCAAGTGATTTTAAAAATAATCCTGCAGCATTATTATCATCTGCATGGTATTTAACAGGGGATGGCCTTGGAAAGAGAGATATGGTCGTTTTACCTTATAGAGATAGGTTACAGGTATTTAGTAAATATCTTCAACAATTAGTAATGGAATCATTAGGTAAGAAATTTAATAGGAATGGTGAAATAGTTAATCAAGGTATTTCAGTTTTTGGTAATAAAGGATCTACAGATCAACATGCTTATGTTCAGCAACTGAGAGATGGTATTGATAATTTCTTTTGTATTTTTATTGAATTATTAGATTCTCCANCNACNAATATTTTTGATGAAAAAGAGAATCCTAAGGAATATCTTTCTGGTTTTTTGCAAGGAACCAGATCCGCACTTTCTAGTGAAAATAGACAGAGTATTACCATAACACTAGATAAGTTAAATTGTTTATCACTAGGTGCCTTAATCGCATTATTTGAAAGGGCTGTATCCTTCTACGCTGAATTAGTAAATATAAATGCATACGATCAACCTGGAGTTGAAGCTGGAAAGAAAGCAGCAGCAAATATTATTGAGTATCAACAAAAAATAAGAAATTTATTAGACGAAGGAGGAGAATATTCTATGAGTGACCTAACGTCATTATTTGATAATTCAGTTAATGAACCTATATTTTTCATAATACGTGAAATGTGTTTTGGTAATGAAGATTATTTAGTTAAGGGCGATTGGTCAAATCCGAATTCATTAGTTATTCAAAAAATAAATACTTAAACAACAATATTCATAATTTTTCCTTTAACAATAATTATTTTTCTTATTTCCTTATCATTGGTCCATTTTAAAATATTAGGTCTTTTAAGAGTCAATTCCTTAATTTGATCTTCATTCATTTCATTATTAATATTTATTTTATCTCTAACTTTTCCATTCACTTGTATAACTAGTTCATATGAATCTTCTTTTAAAGCTTCTGCATTAAATGAAGGCCAGTTTTCTAAATGAACAGAATTTTTAAATCCTATAAGATGCCATATCTCTTCAGAAATATGAGGTGCAAATGGAGCTAACAAAATACAAAATGTTTTTAAAGCATCTTTTTTCAAATTATTATTTACATCATTAATGGAATTTGATAATGAATTATAAAATTTCATTAGTTCTGAAATTGCAGTGTTAAATTGGTTATTTAATATGTCATTTGAAATTTCTTTTATAGCAATGTTCATTGACTTTATTAAAGTTTTTTCTTTATCTGGATAGGACTTACTTTTACTATTTATATCTTTTGCACAATTTATATAAAGCTTCCAAATCCTGCTTAAAAATCTAAATTGTCCTTCAACATCTGTATCTCCCCATTCCAAATCTTTTTCTGGTGGTGCTTTAAATAATATAAACATTCTTGCTGTATCTGCTCCATATTTTTTAATTACTGATTCAGGATCTATTCCGTTATATTTTGACTTGGACATCTTCTCGAAAAGAACTTCTAGTTTTGAATTGTCGATTGGATCTTTAGGATTTGATAGGTCAGTAATATCGGAAGGAGAAACATATTTACCAGTTTTATTGTTTTTATATGCTGCGGCCTGCACCATTCCTTGAGTTAATAACTTCTTGAATGGTTCATCAATTTCAAACAAATCATTATCTCGCAAAGCTTTCGTGAAAAATCTTGCATATAACAAATGCAATATTGCATGCTCTACTCCTCCAACATATTGATCAACAGGCAACCATTTATTAATTTCAGATTTTTCAAATGGCTTGGTTGAACACTTTGACGATGGATATCTTAAAAAATACCAAGACGAACACATGAAGGTGTCCATAGTATCAGTTTCTTTTCTTGCAGCTATTCCACATTTTGGACATTTTGTATTTATCCAATTATTGTTATCACCTAAGGCATTAATCTTATTAGCAGAGATTTCTATGTCTTTTGGTAAGGAAAGAGGTAATTCGGATTGGTTTAAAGGAACAGATCCACACTTTTTACAATTAACTATTGGTATTGGACATCCCCAGTATCTTTGTCTAGATATTAACCAATCTCTTAGTCGATATTGAATCTTATTTTCGGCCCATCCTTTATTTTCTCCTTCCTCTGAGATTTTTAATTTAGCAATATTATTTTCTATACCATCGTATTGATTAGAATTAATAAGGTATCCATTTTCTATATAAGCATTATCAAGCTCATTAGTTAATTCACTTTTTTCTTTTACTATTACCTGTCTAATATTAATATTGTTTTTCTTAGCAAATTCAAAATCTCTTAAATCATGAGCAGGTACACCCATAACAGCACCTGTACCGTATTCATCAAGAACATAACTTGCCACCCAAATAGGTACAGGTTCAGAATTTACTGGATTTATAGCTATTAAACTAGTTTTTATTCCAATTTTTTCAAGTTCATTGTTTTTATTTTTTTTCAAATATTGTTTTAGTTTTTCTATATCTTGTAAGGTTGTCTGATCAGAAATATTTTTAATTAATGAATGATTAACCGAGATTGCTAAATAGGTAACTCCAAATAAAGTATCAGGTCTTGTTGTGAATACAGTTATTTTCTCTTGTGGATCGGTGTTTATATTAAAATTAATATTTGTACCAATTGACTTTCCAATCCAATTATCTTGCATTATTTTTACTCTCTCTGGCCAATCATCTAATTTTTCTAAATCCTTTAATAACTCATCTGCGTAGTTAGTAATCCTTAAAAACCATTGCTTTAATAATTTTTTTTCAACTAATGCTCCAGATCTCCAAGATTTACCCTCTGAGTCAACTTGTTCATTTGCTAAGACTGTATTATCTATAGGATCCCAATTAACTTCTGATTCCTTTTGATATACAAGACCTGATTTATATAATTCTAAAAATAGATATTGAGTCCAGACATAATAATTTTCATCACAGGTTGCAAATTCCCTATTCCAATCAACTGATAGTCCCAAAAGTTTTAGTTGTGACTTCATATGAGAAATATTTTTTTTAGTCCAGACACTAGGACTAATTCCTCTTTCAATTGCAGCATTCTCTGCAGGCAAACCAAAAGCATCCCAACCCATTGGATGTAAAACTGATTTCCCCTTAAACCTTTGAAAACGAGCTATTAAGTCTGTAATTACATAATTCCTAACATGTCCCATGTGAAGATTACCCGATGGGTAGGGAAACATTGATAAGGCATAAAATTTATCGCTATTCTCAGTTAATTCGTCGGTTTTATATAAATTGTTTTCTGCCCATATTGATTGCCACTTTTTTTCTATTTCAGATGGATTATATAAATTGTAATCTGCTTCATATTGTTTATCAGGAGAAATCACTTAATTCTTGTTTATTAAATTATTATTTTAATATCCATTGTATAAAATAGAAATAGATTGTTAAAAGGAATAATTTATAATTAAAATTTAAAATATATGTTCTACAAATGAAAAATATAACTTTTGAAAAATATCAAGGAAACGGAAATGATTTTATAGTAATTGATTCCAGGGGGAATGATTTATATAAAAATTACGAGATAAATAAATTTTTTGATATAAAAAAAATTTGTAACAGGCAATTTGGTATTGGAGCAGATGGGGTAATTTTTATAGAAGAACCTAATGAAGATAATTATGCAAAAATGATAATCTTTAATTCTGATGGTTCTGAGGCACAAATGTGTGGAAACGGAATTAGGTGTTTAGTTGAGTATCTCCACGTAAATGATTCAATTAAGAATAAAAATATTGAATATAAAATTGAGACTAAAGCAGGTTTAAAAGTTGCAAAATACATAAATGAAGAAATTACAGTAAAAATGGGAGTTCCAATTTTAGATAATCAAAATATTCCAACAACAATTGAAAAAAAAATTAATTCAGTTCCTACACATAATTTTATTGAGAAAAATTTTAGTAACAAAGGTTATGCAGTAGGAATGGGAAATCCTCATTTAATATTCTTTGTACAAGACTTAGACTTAATACCTCTTTCTATACTTGGGCCAATATTTGAAAAAAATGAATTATTTCCAGAAAAAACTAATGTTCACTTTTGTCAAATCATGAATAAAGAAAATATCAAAGTAAAAGTATGGGAAAGAGGTGCAGGAGCAACTTTAGCTTGTGGAACAGGAGCTTGTGCTATTCATGTAGCCGCTTACAAATTAGGCCTTTGTAATTCAAAAACAACAGTAACCTTACCTGGAGGAAATCTTAAGATTGATTGGTCAAAAGACGATTGTGAAGTCATGATGACCGGTAATGCTAAAAAGGTTTTCTCAGGATCAATGTTAGTAAATTAATGGAAAATAATTTTATCTATTTAGATAATGCATCTACAACTCCATTATCTGAGAATGTTTTAAATATAATAAATTCAACTTATAGGGATTATTGGCATAATCCATCATCTACATATCAGCCAGGGATAAAATGCTCTACTTATCTTGAAAAAATTAGATCTAATATTGCTAATATATTTGAAGCACAGGCAGAAGATATAATATTTACATCTGGTTCTTCAGAATCCACAAATATTGTATTTAGTAATATTTATGAAACCTTTAAAAATGGTAGAATTGTTATTTCAAATGTTGAACATCAGGCAACAAATATATGTGCAAATAAACTAAGAAAACAAAACTGGGATATATGTGAATGGACAGTTAATAACGATGGAATTTTAAATATTTCTAATATTGAAAAAACGTTAACTAAAGAAACTAATCTGGCATCAATTATTTGGGGACAAAGTGAAATTGGGACAATACAACCTGTTCAATTTATTGGTTCAAAATGTAAAGAATTAAATATAATGTTTCATTTAGATGGGACACAAATATTGAGTAATGGAATATTCAGTTGGAAAGATCTTAAATGTGACTTTCTAAGTTTATCTGCTCATAAATTTGGAGGCCCAAAAGGTATAGGTATTCTTTTAACAAAAGAAAAGTCTAGACTAATTTTAAAAAATAAAGACATATCACTTACTCAGGAATATTCAATTAGACAAGGAACACAAGCTTTGCCATTAATTGCTGGAATGTATGAATCATTAAAGAATATTAAAGGAAAAATAAAATTATATGATTACTTTACTGAATTTCCTTTAAATAATATTAATAAACTTAAAAATTATTTTTTCCAAAAAATACAGGATAATAAACATATAAAGATTACAGGAAGTATTAACCATAGGCTCCCCAACCATATTTCATTTCTACTATTAAATAAACGATTTAAGCCTATAAGGGCCTACAAGATTGTTAATTTCATGTCAGAAAATAATATAGCAATAAGTAGTGGAAGTGCATGTTCTAGCTCTTCTGGAAACCCTAGCTCAACCCTCAAAAATATTGGTTTTAAAGATGATGAACTATATTCAAATATTCGTGTTACTTTAGGTTCATTAAACAATAAGTCAGAAATAGATAAATTTTTAGAGCTTATTCAAATATGTATTGACAAATTTTAATGGAAACTAATTACAGACTACCTAAAGATTTAAACGAATCTCTTAAAAATATGGAAGATGCAATTATTCCAAGTTTATTAGATTCCAATAAAAGATTTACTATAGAATTTAATTTTGAAGGGTTAAAATTTAATAGAATTGGAATAACTATTTACAAGATATTAGCTAAAAATAATAATGTATTTATAACATTTGCTGATCCGGGTGCGGTAGCTCTGGCTCAAAGAGACTATCCAGATATCAAAGATAAAATCTTTACTTTTAAATCATTTAATGAATCAAACAATATAAATAATATTGATAGTGCAATGATATCGATGCTTCCTCAACCTTATGATTTCGATTCATTTGAACCAATGACTGATAATTATCAAGGAACTCATTATTCATTAAATCCAAAATTTGAAGATGCTAATATTGGTATAGGAAGTGTTATTAGAGAGAGACGTAAAAACTTTGTTAAAACTTGGAAAAATATTTATTTTATCCAGCCTTTAAACAAAGCAGCTCTTATGCATATTTATCCAAATAATTGGTTGCTTTTCAAAGAAGAAAATAAAAAATATTTTTTTAAAAAAGAATTTGAAATTAAACCCGACAATGAATCTATTTTTGTGAATTTATAGATTGAATGTGATAAAAAAAATTTATTCATTTTTCCTAATTGTTCTTTTATTAGTAACATCTCCTTTCTTAATAAGATATTTACTAATAAATAAAAAAATAAGGCTATTAAATAATATTTATTTTAATTTTCCAGGAATAATTACTAAAAATAAAAAATGTCCTACCTATGATGCTTTATTGAATCAAAATCTTGATGACTCTTTTAGTGTATCAATTATCAATAATAACGGGACTATGATTAGTTCCTATAATGATGAAGTTACTAGATTGCCAGCATCAAATCAAAAATTATTCTCATCAGCTTATGTTTTAAGTAAATATAAATTAAATAATAATTTAAAAACATCTTTATTAAAAAAAAATAAAAATAATTATTATTTGCTTGGTCAAGGAGATCCAGATTTGAATTATGAAAACATAATCGAACTAATTTCAAATGTTAAAGAAAACAAAATTATTAACTTTAATATTGTAGAAATTGATTCAAAATTATATTGGCCTATGGGTTGGACAAATACTGATAAACTTTACGAATATGGAGCTCCTATTAGCTCTCTTGCAATAGAGAGTAATTACAATAAATATGATGACATTTATGCTTTAAAAAATTTTATTAAAAATTATTTAGAAAAAAAATTTTCAGGTTCAAATGTAAATATTAATTTTTTTGATTCAGAAAAAAAATTTTATTTAAAAGATACTACCGAGATAAATAGAGTATATTCAACTCCAATACTCTCATTACTAACTTTAACTAATTCTGAAAGCCATAATTTTACTGCAGAATCTATCTTTAAAAATGCCTCAAATACATGGAACGATAATGATTATATAAAATTAAAAAATTGGCTAGAAAATAAAGGTCTCCCAGTAACAAATACATACTTTGCAGATGCTAGTGGATTGTCTAGAAAAAATAAAATTACAACTAAATTGGTAGGTTTGTTTTTAGATAAAATGAGGTATTCTAATGATTTTAAAGCTTATCAATCTACACTTTCAATTATGGGAGTAAGAGGAACATTAGCGAAACGATTTATAAATACTGAATTAGCAGGAAAGTTTTTTGGAAAAACTGGCACTCTTTCAAACGTATTTGCATTATCAGGCTATTTATATAAAAATGATAAGCCAATAATTATTAGCATTATTCAAAATTCAAATAAAATTGATAAAGAAAAGGCTTTTAAATTATTACGTGAAGTTTATTACATGAAATCATGTGAATAAAAATATTATTTAAAGTATTCTTTTAAATCCTTTTCAACAGAAGGCGGTACCATGTGATTAATTTCTCCTCCAAATTTTGCAACTTCTTTAACTAAAGAACTACTAAGAAAACTAAAATTTGTATTTGTTGATAAAAATATAGTTTCAACATCATTATTCAAAGATTTATTTGTATGAGCGATCTGGAGTTCATACTCAAAATCGCTCATTGCTCTCAAGCCTCTTAATATAAGTTTAGCTTTTAAATCCTTTGCACAATCGACAGTTAGTCCTGAATAAGAAATAACCTCAACATTAGGTAAATGAGAAAGAGAATTTTTAATTTGCAATATTCTTTTTTGAAGATTAAATGTTGGAGTTTTAGAAGTATTTTCTAAAACAGCAACAACAAGATTGCCAAACAATTTTTCAGCCCTTTCTATTAAATCAATATGCCCGTTTGTAAGTGGATCAAATGTACCTGGATAAAGAATTTTCATGAATTTATTATGATCGAATAAGAAATTTAGTTAAAATAAGTTTATTAGATAAATCAATTATGACATTAAATCTAGAAGCAAAAAAAATCTTATTAAGAAAAATACCTCATGGATTATTCATTTGTGGTGTTAGAGATGAAGATAAAAATGAAGTAAATGGATTTACTGCTAGTTGGGTTACTCAAGGTTCCTTTAATCCACCATTAGTTGTTATGGCTGTTAGAGCAGAGGGTTCTAGTCATGAAATAATAAAATCTACAAATAAGTTCTCACTTAATGTTCTTAAAGCTGATCAAAAGGATCTTGCAGCTGTTTTCTTTAAACCCCAAAAAGCATTAGGAGGAAGATTTGAATCTGTAGAATTTAATTTGGGTGAACTTGGACTACCTATTTTAGTAGATAGTGTTGGTGGAGTTGAATGTAAAGTTGTTGGAAGCGTTATCCATGGAGACCATACCGTTTTTGTAGGTGAAGTTCATTCTGCTTATTTGAATAATGATGTTGACTCACTTAATTTATCTTCAACTGGCTGGAATTACGGAGGTTAATTACTATAAATGAGTAATTCCTTTATCAAAAAAATAGATAAAAAATATAATTTCAAAATTGAATATAAATTAATAAATAATAAGGAGTTATTAAAATCAAGACTGTCCGAAATTCCAAAATCTTCTGGCTGTTATCTTTTTAAAGACATTGATAATAATTTACTTTATATTGGTAAATCCAAAAAACTACGCAGTAGAGTAAGTAGTTATTTCAATAATTTTGCAGATTTAACTCCAAGATTAAGTTTGATGGTGCGTCAAATAACTGAAATCGAAATTATAATTACAGATAGCGAATATGAAGCATTAAATTTAGAGTCAAATTTAATAAAAACAAACAAACCATATTTTAATATTCTTTTAAAGGATGATAAGAAATATCCATATCTTTGTATAACTTGGAGTGAGAAATACCCGCGAATATTTATAACAAGAAGAAGAAGAAACAGAAATAATTTAGATAGATATTATGGACCATATGTTGATGTCGGACTACTAAGGAGAACATTATTTACTATTAAAAAAATATTTCCCCTTAGACAAAGACCAAGGCCGGTTTATAAAGATCGAACTTGTTTGAATTATTCAATAGGAAGATGTCCAGGCGTATGCCAAGAAATAATATCATCAGATGATTACAAAAAAATAATGAAACAAGTATCCATGATATTTCAGGGAAGAAATGATGACTTGGAACTATTTTTACAAACAAAAATGTCTCAATTCTCAGATGATTTAGATTATGAAAATGCAGCAAAAATAAGAGATCAAATTACAGGTTTAAGATTATTAACTGAATCACAAAAAATCTCGATTCCAGATTCATCAATTAATAGAGATATATTTGGGATAGTTTCAGAAAAAAACGTTGCTAGTATACAAATTTTTCAAATGAGATCTGGTAAGCTCATTGGAAGAATTGGCTATAGTCAAAAATTAAATAATGAAGACGAAAATCTTATATTGCAAAGAGTATTAGAAGAGCATTATATGAATGTAGAAGGAGTAGAAATACCATCAGAAATTCTTATGCAATATAACCTTCCAAAACAAAAAACATTAGAGGATTGGTTAACTCAGCTAAGAAAAAACAAAGTAAAAATTATTATCCCAAAAAGAAATAAAAAACATGAGACAGTAGAGATGGTTTTAAAAAATGCAAAATTAGAATTAGATAGAATATTAAATGGTATACAAGATAATGAATCAGCAGTTGAAGACCTTACCCAAATACTTGAATTAAGCGAACAACCTAAAAGAATTGAAGGTTATGATATAAGCCATATTCAAGGTTCAGACCCTGTAGCATCACAAGTAGTTTTTATTGATGGTATTCCATCTAAACAGCATTACAGGAAATATAAGATTAAAGATCCAAATGTTTTTATTGGTCATAGTGATGATTTTGCCTCGATATATGAAGTTATATATAGAAGGTTTAGAAAATGGTCAAGATTTAAAGAGAGCGGAGGAGATTTTTCAATATTAAATGATAAAACGAATAGCAAATTAGATAATGAACTTCTATCAGATTGGCCTGATTTAATAATGATTGATGGTGGGAAAGGGCAGTTAAATGCCGCCATAAAAGCATTAAAAGAATTAAATCTTGAGGAAGAAGTTGCTATTTGTTCTTTGGCAAAAAAAAATGAAGAAATATTTATACCAGGCTTTACTAAATCTCTAGATACTGATGAAAACCAAAAAGGAGTTCTTTTACTAAGAAGGTTAAGAGATGAAGCACATAGATTTGCATTGTCTTTTCATAGAGATAAAAGATCTAAAAGAATGAATAGATCACAATTATCACAAATAAGTGGATTGGGGCCATCAAGAATAAGAGAATTGCTAGAACATTTCAAATCAATAGACGCAATAAGAATAGCTAGTAAAGAGGAATTATCAAAAGTTAAAGGACTTGGAAAAAATTCAGTGAATGATATATATGAATATTTTCATGAGTTATAAATATTAATTAATTTTTAAAAAATAGATTTCTTGATATTGTTAATAATAACTATATTTAAAATATAATTATTAAAATCTAGTAATTTGACAGCTGAAGCATATCTCTGGTTTAAATCACTTCACATAATTGGTGTAATCGTTTGGTTTTCAGGACTATTTTATTTAGTAAGACTTTTTATATATCATGAAGAATCTAAAAATATGGATAATGAATTAAAAATTGCTTTTAATAATCAATATACCTTGATGGAAAAAAGGTTGGCGAATATAATCACAACTCCTGGGATGATATTAGCTTTAAGTATGGCTATATGCATGGTTATTATGCAGCCAACTTGGTTAAGTGAAAGGTGGTTACAAATAAAAATTTCTTTTGTATTAGGGTTAGTAATTTATCATTCTTTTTGTTATAAAATCATGTATTCATTACAAAATGGTTCCTCTACCATTTCAGCAAAAAATCTAAGATTATTAAACGAATTACCGACTTTATTATTATTTATAATTGTACTTTTAGTTATTTTTAAAAATAATTTTCCTACCAGTGTTGCCACATGGAGCGTAGTAGGATTAGTTATTTTTATGTTGGCCTCAATACAATTATATGCAAAGATTAGGAAGAAAAATGAGAATTCATTAAGTAATGAATAGGGAAGACTTAATAAAATTAACCTCAAATATTAATAAATATAGTTGTCCAGAAAATATTAATTTTCACTGTCATACAAAATTTAGTGATGGCAGTCTAGATCCTTATGAAATTTTAGAACAAGCTTATAAAAACAAATTAAAATTTTTATCAATAACCGATCATCATACAATTAAGGCACATGAATATATTAAAAAAAATAATATACTTAGAAATTATCCTAAAGATTCTTTTAGATTAATATCTGGCATAGAAATTAATTGTTTAATTCTAGGATGTTTAGTACATGTAATTGGATTGGGAATAGATATAACAAGTGAATACCTTAATCCCTACATCCTCGGAGAATCACCAATAGGTAATGATTTACATATTAAATCAGTTATTAAAGCAATAAATTTAGCTGGTGGTTTATCATTTCTTGCACATCCCGCGAGGTACAGGATTCCTTTTTATAAATTAATTCCAGAAGCCAAAATACAAGGTATTGATGGTGTAGAAGTTTGGTACGATTATGAACTAAATGATGAATGGAAACCTAGTTTATTTGTCTGTTCAGAAATTGATAAATTAGCAGATAGATATTCCATGCTAAAAACATGCGGAACAGATAGTCATGGGCTTTCACTATTAGGAAGATAATTTAGAATTCGTTTTTCTCAATTATTGAATCAGTATTAATAATTATGTGCTTTAAATTTTCAGTGACCTCAGAAGAACAGTTTTTCCACATTTTTCTATTTATGATCTCAAGAAATCTTTGTGATATATCTCTCAAAGCCCATGGATTATTCTCTAAAAAGAAATTTAAAAGATCTTGATCACACAACCATGATTTATAAACTTCTTCATAACACCAATCTGAAACAACATCTGTAGTGGCATCAAAAGCATATAAGTAATCTAATGACGCTGAAAATTCAAAAGCACCTTTATATCCATTATCCTTCATTCCATTTATCCATTTTGGGTTAAGAATTCTTGATATAACAACTTTATTAATTTCATCTTTTAATTTTGAAATTTTTGATAATCCAAATTTAGATAAATCACCATGATACATTTCAGGAAATTTACCTCTAATTTTTTTAATTGCTGAAGATAAACCACCTTGAAACTGATAATAATCGTCGGAATCTAAAATATCATGTTCCTTATTATCTTGGTTATGAACAACTAACTGCACGTTCTTGAGAGCATTTTCTAATGATTTTTTATCTTCTATAGGCTCAGGATTATCATTGTAAATCCACTTACTCCAATTAAGAAAAGATTCTCCAAAATCATCAATATTTTCCCAATTAGAATTTGATATTAGTTCCTGTAGGCCGGCTCCATATGAACCTGGTGCTGATCCAAAAATTCTGTTAATTGGATCACCTTCCTTTAATGCTCTAGCTAGAGGGTTAAATATATCATTCTCATTAAGATTAGAAACAAGATTTATTGCTTTAGAAGTTAATTTAACTAACTGAGGAAATGCGTCTCTAAACATTCCCGAAATCCTCAACGTCACATCAACCCTTGGCCTATCGAGAATAGATAAAGGAATAATTTCTAAATCAATTACTCTCCTAGAAGGTCCATCCCATATAGGTTGTACGCCTAATAAATATAATATTTGACAAATATCTTCTCCTCCATTTCGCATTGTAGATGTTGCCCATACAGATATTGCTATATTTTTTAAATCTTCTCCATTTTCTTGTTTGTATAAATCAAGTATTTGAGAGGCAGATTTACAACCTACAATCCATGCTGATTCAGTTGGCAGTCCTCTAGAATCAACTGAAAAAAAATTTTTACCAGTTGGTAAAGCTTCAGTTTTACCTCTGGTTGGAGCTCCTGATGGACCACTTTTTATATATTGACCATTTAATGAATTAATAAAAGAAAATTTCTCATTATATGAGGAATTTATTATGGGGTTTAGAATCTCATTTTTTAATAATAAAAAATAATCATTATGTTTTTTACTATTAAAAAATAAGTCTATTATCTTTTGATTTTTATATTTTTCTAGATTTTTTATATTGGCTTTCTCTTTGTAAAAAAACAAATATATTAGATATTTTGCTTGTTGTTCTAAAAACTCAATAGACATTCTAAAGTTTAGAATGTTTTTCTTCGAAAACGTAAATAATATTTTTTTATCTTTTACACTTAACTTCTGATCATATTTATTAGTCCAGGGATTCAAATCTAGTCTTAAATGTTCTGCTATATATTGAACAACACCAATGCGGGATGCAGTTGGCACTCTAGCAATACACAAGAATAAATTTATTTCATTAATTTCATTCTGCCTATTACCAAAAACATGCAGACCCGTTCTAATTTGAGATTCTTTAATTTGACATAGAAAGGAATCGATTTCCTCAATTTGATTGTATTTATTATCTAAAGAGATTTCTGTAAAATCTCTTTTAATTAAATCAAAAATAGATTTTTCAATTATTTCAATACGATTAGAATTTAATAATTTTGCTTCAAAATATTCGTCTAAATAATTTTCCAAATTTGAATATTTTCCATATAATTCTGACCTATCCAAAGGAGGTGTTAAATGGTCAATAATTGTAGCTGCAGTTCTTCTTTTAGCTTGGGATCCTTCTCCAGGATCATTGACGATAAAGGGATATATATTGGGTATAGCTGGACAAATAATATTTGGGAAACATTTATTGCTGAGACCTATAGATTTGCCAGGTAACCATTCAACAGTACCGTGTTTACCTATATGACAAATAGCATTTGCATTAAAAACTTTATCTATCCAATGATATTGCGCCAAATATCTATGCGGAGGGGGAAGATCAGGAGAATGAATATCTCTATCAGTGTAAGAATCATATCCTCGCTGAGGTTGAATCAATAATGTTATTTTTCCGAATTTAAGACCATTTATTGAGAAGCCTTCGTTATCAAGATCGATTGCTTCAGATGGTTGTCCCCAACGTTTAACTATAAGATTTTTGGGGTCAATTTCTAAATAATTCCAATATTTTAGGTATTCTCTAAGTGGTAAGTAATCTAATGGTTTATTATTTTGAGACTCAATATCATTTGTTCTAGTTTTAATAAGCATAGACATTAATTCAGAAGAATCTTGTGGATGATCACCAGATCCAAGGTCATAACCTTCTTCTTTTAACCAGTTAAGAATATTTATTATCGAAGTTGGTGTATTAAGACCAACACCATTACCAATTCTTCCATTCTTAACTGGATAATTACTTATTACTAAACAAATATTTTTATTAAAATTATCAAGTTTTTGAAGTATCACATAATTTTTTGCTAATTTTGAAATCCATTTAATACCATCAGTATCAGCTTTGTAACTACTAATTTCACTGTAAAGTGTATTTTTGACAGAAATTATTTCTTTAAAAGCAGAAGGACAGGTGGTGATTCTTCCATCAAATTCAGGAATAATTATTTGCATTAATAAATCAGATGAATTCATTCCAATAGATGAATTTAACCAATTTTGTCTTGATCTATTAGAGGAAAGAAGCTGTAAAATTGGGATTTTTAATGAAGTAAAAATATTTATTGAATTTTCAATTAAATCGTTATTTTTTATTTGAGATGAAGAAAATGAAGTTGTTGTAATTATTAGTTTTATATCTTCTTTTTTAAAAATGTCTATTAATTTCTTTTGGATACTTTGATCTTTTAGAGTTGAAACAAAAACTGTTTTAGGGGATAGTCCACATTTTCTTAACTGCAAGTTAAGTTTTTCGTTAACATCAATTTCATTGGCCAATAAAAGTGATTTATAAGAAATTATTCCTATTTTTTCTCCTTTTTCAATTTTCCAATCATATAAATAAGGATCTGGGTAAAAAGTAATTTTTAAAAATTTATCAGGAATTAATATTTCATCTTTTTGTAGATAATATAAACAATTAAGAAATTTTCTATAGTTATCCAATCCGCCAGATCTTAGTAATCTAGAAATATTTAGTGCAATATTTTTATCAATGCTACTTATTTCACATAAGGATACTTCCTGATCAATAGTCCCCGAGAGGATTATAAGTCTCCGTTTTTTATTAACTTCTTGCCAATTTAGAAGTTGTTCAATTCCATAATTCCAAGTACCTTTATCTCCGAATAATCTTAGTATGACAACTTTTGCATAATTAACGGTTTTTAAAAGATAGTTATCTATTTGGGTTAAGGAATTTAAATTAGAAATTTCTATGGCCCTTATATTATTTGTTAATGAAGAGAATTCCTCTTCTAACAATAGGTTTGATATGAGATTTAAATCAGCTTTAACACTTGTTATAAAAATAAAATCGGCTACTGGTTGCTCTATTAAATCATCATTATTCTTTTCATTTCCTGCGATATTTAGTATCCTGTGCATTTTTATATATAAATAAGGTTTAGAATACATAGGTAGGATAAAACAATTTTACCTTAATTAAATAAATTAAATATGCATGAATTTCTTCCATACGCCTGGTTCGAAGGTAAATGTATTCCATTTAAAGATGCAAAAATATCAATAGCTACTCATGCTCTTCATTACGGTACCGCTGCATTTGGCGGAATGCGAGCGATACCTAACCCTTCGGATAAAGAAGAATTCCTTTTGTTTAGAACTGATAAACACATAAAAAGATTATCTCAAAGTGCAAAATTACTCCTAACTGATATTTCTGAAGAATATATTTTTAATGCCTTAGAGGAAGTTATAAAAAGAAACAAGCCACAAAAACCTATTTATATAAGACCATTTGTATATACAAGCGATTTAGGTATAGCTCCAAGGTTACACAATATTGAAACAGATTTTTTTGTTTATTGTATTGAACTAGGAGATTATCTATCCCCAGATGGTGTTTCTTGTAGAATGAGTAGTTGGACAAGACAAGAAGATAGATCTCTTCCATTGAGAGGAAAAATAAGCGGAGCATATATCACTAGTTCATTAGCTAAAACAGAAGCTAGTTTATCTGGATTTGACGAAGCCTTACTATTAAATTCAAATGGTAAGGTAAGTGAAGCTAGTGGAATGAATCTATTTATAGTAAGAAATGGAGAATTAATTACTCCCGGTGTAGATCAAGATATCCTTGAAGGAATAACTAGAGCTAGCGTAATTGAATTAGCAAAATCATTTGGAATAAATGTAATTGAAAGGCCTGTTGATAAAACAGAATTATTAATAGCAGATGAAGTTTTTCTAACTGGTACAGCAGCAAAAATTACACCAGTTAAAAAAATTGAATCAACTGATTTAAATGCTGAAAGGCCAATAATGAATAAATTAAAAAGTAAGCTTATAGAAATAACAGAAGGTCGCTCTCAAGACTATGATAATTGGGTAACCAGAATTTCAATATAATAAGTTGATTTTTAACAAAAATGGAATCTTTCAGAACCTATCTAAATAGAGATGAAAAGCCATTAATTATTTTTGACGGGGGTACAGGTACATCTTTTCAGAATTTAAATCTTACTGCTGATGACTTTGGAGGAAAAGAATTAGAGGGATGTAATGAAAACCTTGTTTTATCATCACCAAGGGTAGTTGAAAAGGTTCATAACTCATTTTTAGAAGCAGGTTGTCATGTTATAGAAACTAATACATTTGGAGCCTCATCCATAGTTCTTGATGAATATAGTATTGCGAATAAGGCTTATGAGATAAATAAAAATGCGGCAATAATAGCAAAAAAAGCTGCTGCCAAGTATTCAACAATTGATAAACCAAGGTTTGTTGCTGGTTCAATTGGACCAACGACAAAATTACCCACATTAGGGCATATAGATTTTGATGAATTAAAGGAATCATATAAAGAACAAATATATGGTCTTATAGATGGAGGGGTTGATCTTCTTTTAATTGAAACTTGTCAGGATGTTCTGCAAATTAAATCTGCCTTATTAGCATCAAAAGAAATACTTGATAGTAAGAATATAGATATACCTGTAATGGTCTCTATAACAATGGAAACAACAGGCACTATGCTTGTTGGATCTGATATTGCATCTGCACTAACAATATTAGAGCCATTTAACATAGATATTCTTGGACTTAATTGTGCAACTGGTCCAGAACAAATGAAGGAACATATTAAATATTTATCTGAAAACTCACCCTTCGCTATAAGTTGTATTCCTAATGCAGGTCTACCTGAAAATATTGGTGGTGTGGCTCACTACAGATTAAAACCAATAGAATTAAAAATGCAGTTAATGAATTTTATATATGACTTTAATGTTCAATTAATCGGGGGATGTTGTGGTACGACACCTGAACATATTAAGTATCTTTCTTCAATAATCGATGAAATTATTTATAACGAAAGTAGTAACAAAAAAGGTAAGAACAATTCAAGCGGTTTTATACCCTCTGCATCTTCTATTTATAATTCTGTGCCATACAAACAAGATAATTCCATTTTGATTGTTGGAGAAAGATTAAATGCAAGTGGTTCTAAAAAGGTAAGGGAGTTATTAAATAATGACGATTGGGATGGTCTAGTTTCGATTGCTAAGCAACAGCAAAAAGAAAATGCTCATGTTCTTGATGTGAATGTGGATTATGTGGGAAGAGACGGAGTAAAAGATATGAAAGAAATTACATCAAGACTAGTGACTAATATAAATTTGCCATTAATGATTGATTCAACAGATGCTGACAAAATGGAAAGTGGTTTAAAGTCAGCTGGAGGTAAATGTATTATAAATTCAACCAATTACGAAGACGGTGATGAAAGGTTTGATCAAGTTCTTAATCTGGCCTTAGGTTATGGTTCAGGACTTGTTGTAGGAACAATTGATGAAGATGGAATGGCAAGGGATTCAGAAAAAAAATATAAGATTGTTAAAAGAGCGATTAACAGAACCAGAGAATTTGGTTTATCAGACTATGAGCTCTTTTTTGATCCATTAGCTCTTCCAATATCTACTGGAATAGAAGAAGATAGAACAAACGCCAAAGAGACAATTAATGCTATCACTAAAATTCGTGAAAATTTTCCAGATATTCATATCATATTGGGAATATCGAACATAAGTTTTGGTCTCTCACCATTATCAAGAATTAATTTAAATTCAATATTTTTAGATGAATGCATCAAAGCAGGATTGGACTCTGCTATCATCGCACCAAATAAAATTTTGCCCTTATCAAAGATTTCTGTAGAAACCAAAAAGCTTTGCTTAGATTTGATATATGACAAAAGAAAATTTGAAAATGATATTTGTACCTATGATCCATTAGTTGAACTTACAAAGGCTTTTCAAGATTTATCTATTCAGGATTTCAAAAAAGCATCTTCAGAAAATAAAAATTTAACTTTGGAAGAAAGTTTAAAAAATCATATTATTGATGGAGAAAAAATTGGTTTAGAAGATCAATTAGAAAAAGCGTTACTAAAATATAAACCTCTTGAGATAATTAATACTTTTTTACTAGATGGAATGAAAGTTGTAGGAGATTTATTTGGCTCAGGTCAAATGCAATTGCCATTCGTACTCCAATCTGCAGAAACAATGAAATTTGCTGTTTCAATTTTAGAACCACATATGGAAACTGTAGATGAAAACATATCAAATGGAAAACTCCTAATTGCAACAGTCAAAGGTGATGTTCATGATATTGGAAAAAATTTAGTTGACATAATTCTTACAAATAACGGCTATGACGTTATTAATCTTGGAATAAAACAAGATGTTTCCGCAATTATAGATGCACAAAAGAAACACAAGGCAGATTGTATCGCTATGAGCGGATTACTTGTAAAGTCAACTGCGTTTATGAAAGATAATTTAGAGGCTTTTAATAATGCAGATATTAGTGTACCAGTGATATTAGGTGGAGCAGCATTAACGCCCAAATTTGTTAATGAGGACTGCAGCAAAATATATAAAGGAAAAATATTATACGGAAAAGATGCTTTCACTGATCTAAAATTCATGAATGAATATATGGATAATAAAAAAAAGGGTAATTGGTCAAATACAGAAGGATTTATTAGTAAAGAAGGCATAAATATTAATTTAGCCTCATCAAAAACTGATACTGAAGTGATTAAAAAATCAATATCCCTAACTACCTCGACGGCAAAATTAAATCACAAAGAAAGTTTTATAAGATCTAAATTTATAACTGAAGAAGAACCAATTAAACCTCCTTTTTTGGGAACGAAAGTATTATTCGAAGATGATATAGATTTTAATAAGTTAATTTTTTATTTAGATAGAAAAGCTTTATTTAGTGGACAATGGCAAATTAAAAAAGGGAAAAACCAAAGCGTAGATGAATACAATAACTATTTAGATTCGTATGCAAAACCATTATTAGATAAATGGTTAGAGATAATAATAGAAAAAAAACTTATTTCACCAAAAGCAGTTTATGGCTATTTTAGATGTGGTAGAAAAGGGAATAGTATTTTTTTATTTGATGATAAATCTTTAAATAAGATTTCCCAATTCAATTTTCCGAGACAGAAATCTGGGAACAATCTTTGTATATCTGATTTCTATTGTGATTTAAAAAATGATAAACCAAGAGATATATTTCCTATGCAGGCAGTAACAATGGGTGATATTGCTAGTGAATATTCTCAAAAATTATTTAAAGAAGATAAATATAGTGATTATTTATTATTCCATGGACTTACCGTACAGTTAGCAGAAGCTCTAGCTGAGTATGTCCATGGATTAATTCGTATTGAATGTGGTTTCAGGAATGAAGAACCAGATAAAAATAGAGAAATACTTGCGCAAAAATATAGAGGAGCTAGATATTCTTTTGGATATCCTGCATGTCCAAAAGTTTCTGATTCAAACATACAATTATCATTGTTAGATGCAAAAAGAATTAATTTGACCATGGATGAATCAGAACAACTTCATCCTGAACAAAGTACTACAGCTATCATTTCACTTCACTCAAAAGCTAAATATTTCAGCGCTTAACTTAAATTTAAATCTTTAGTTTTTTTCAAGATATTCAATAATTTCTTCCTGAAGTTCTTCCATTGTTTCATCATCACCCAGATCAAGTCCCTCACCAGCTGCATCCTGAGTTAATTCAAGATAGTATGAAGCACCATCACTAGATAAAAACTCTAATGCAGATGTTTCTTCACTTTCTTTAAAAGCATCATATAGAGCCTTAAAGGCTATGTTTTCAGTAAAGTCCCAATCCATAATGAAAAAAACCTTATTAGAATTATTACCTCCTTACCCCCCATACTCGTCAACCTTTTTTTAAGAAATGTTGGTGTTTTATTATTAAAAAAAAACAAAAATCTATGACAAATAAAAATCAGATTCAATTGAATGTCTTAGGAGAAAAAATTGAAGTTTGTAGTTGTGAGCCTATGACAGGCTGGTTCAGAGATGGTTTTTGCAATTATGACAATAATGATGGAGGTAATCATTCTATATGCTGTGTAATGGATGATAATTTCCTGAAATATAGTAAATCACAAGGCAATGATTTAATAACACCGATGCCTATTTATTCCTTCCCAGGACTTAAGGATGGTGATCATTGGTGTATTTGTCTGGATAGATGGAAACAAGCATTATTAGACGGACTTGCACCTAAAGTTATATTAGAGTCAACGAATATTGTGGTCTTAGAATCGGTACCCCTAGAAAAATTGAAAGAATATCAATTTAATAAAAATTAATTACAAATTTATTATTTTTTTTAGAATAATTATGATAATCTTTTTTAAATGAGTTTAGAAATATATTGGAAAAAAGCTCTAGAGCAAACTAGATTATCAATTGATGATGAATCATTATATCCTCTCAAGACTGATATTATCACGAGTGATTTGTATCATAAAAATGACTTCATAATTAGGAAGCTTGATACTTCAAAATTTAATAAAAAAAAAATTTATGGTCCTAAGCAGAATCCATTTTATCCATGGGAAAAAATATTAGAAATTGACAAAATTGGTGATCATCATCAATTAATTTTAAATAAGTACCCTGTACAAAAAGGACATATTTTACTGATTACAAATAATTGGAAGCCTCAAAATGGATGGTTAGATATTAATGATTGGAAAGCGATTCAACATGTTAATAAAGATACTAGTGGTTTATGGTTTTTCAATAGTTCTCCAATTGCAGGAGCAAGTCAGCCACACAGGCATTTTCAACTGCTACGCAGATCTAAAGATGAGATATCATGCCCAAGAGAAAAATGGTTTTTAGAAATGGAATTAAGTAAGGATAGTGACTGTAAGCTTAAAAAAAATATTATTGTATCCAAATTTAATTTCTTAGAAAATTCTATATCTCTTTTTGAATTGTATTTAGAGTTATGTAAGAAATTAGGACTTGGAGACCCAATTAATAACATTCAACCTAAATATCCATATAATCTTTTAATAACTAATAAATGGATCGCAGTCATTAAAAGAAAATATGATCATATCCATGGTTTTAGTATTAACGGATTGGGTTTCGCTGGATATTTATTGGTAACTGAAAAATCGAATATTAATTATTTAAGAAAATTTGGCCCTGAAAAACTTTTAGAAAGCTTTGTTTGAATACTAATTAGTAACTTCAACTTCTTTATCCCTGGTTATTTGGTTTTCTAAAACTTCTATAGAAGCAGTCACAGAGGCAATTTTACGTTCAAGTGAATCTTTAATATAATTGAGCATTTCTAATTTCTTATGTTGATAAAAACTCTTTTTTTCTTTTGATGATTTGAAATTACAATTGAACATTTTTATTTTTATTATAAAAAGATATTAGATTGACTTGTGACATGCAAATAAGTTGGTTTTAATTTATAAACAATAAGTCGTATAGACTTTCAATTATTTTTGAATAAAATTAAGTAAATTCTTTATTATTCAAGATATAAATTATTGAATATTCCTGAAAATTCAAATACTAAAAGAATTTCAATTGATTTACCTGAGGAATTAATCTCTAAGTTTGATCAATTACGAAAAGAGTGGGGATTTAGATCAAGAGGTCCTGTAATTGAAAAGTTAATAACAGAACTTCTTAAAGAAGATGAATTTCTACCAAAGAACAAACAGCAAGAAATAGACTTTAGTGATAACAATAATAATATTAATGAAAACTATAATATTGATGAAAATACTGCATTGGTATTAATTAAAACAGATATTAAAGAAGAAATTAAGGATAGTGATATAAAATCAATCGTTTCAAATAATGATGAATGCAAAGAAAAAGCTAAATTAGATATAAGCCTTCCCAATTTTGTTGAAAAAAAAGTAAAGAATCTAAGAAGGAGTATTAATAGTGAAAAGTTAAAGGAGAAAATTAATGATATTCAAATTAATACAATTAAAGAAAATGAATTAATAAAATGTCGAATAGCACTGATAAGCCACTGGAAAAACTTGTACGGAACTACTCCAAATGATCATGTAATAGAAGCATCAATGGATTGGTTTGGAAGAGATATATGGCCAAATCTTGATGGAACAGAAAATTTACCTTTTACGTGGAGCGCCGCTAACAAATTAATGTCTGAATTATGCCCATATTGGGTAAAGAAAAATCCCACCCTTGAAATAGTTTTATTAATGATTGGTGTTTTAGAAGACCCATTTGCCACATCTGATTTAATTAATAGAATACCAACACTAGTGAGGAGGTTTGTAAGTAGATTTAAGCGAAATAACAGATCAAATTCATTAGAAGCATTGGATTCAACAATGACGGTACATGGAGCACTTAAAATCTTGAATTTATCAACAGCAGCAGGTTCAGCTCATACATTACGAAAAATTAGAGAGGCATATAAATTAAAAGCATTAGAGACTCATCCAGATGCTGGAGGATCAACAGATCAAATGAGAAAACTAAATGAAGCTTATCAACTGCTAAAAAATTTGTACAGAAATTAGTATTACTATTCTTATATAAGACTCATATTAAGTCTACTAAAGAGTCTTATATTAGATAACTAATAGTATATTTTTAATTTGAAATTCGCAGTTTGTTTATTAGTTGTTTATTAGCTAAATCTTAAAGTATGAAATTAATATCTAAATATAAAAATGAATGAAAGAGTAATGAATTTCTTTACTATCCTGCAGACCAAAAGGCTACATAATTAATATTATAAATCTCATATAAGACTATAAATAGGTCTAATATATAGTCTTATCATAGACTCATAAGATATTAAACTTTTTATTGATTAATTAATACTTCCCTTTCCCCTTAAACACTTTATTTATGTACTCATAACATTTAAATATACTGGTGAACACATAAATTGTGTCCTTAAGCAGTCCAAATATTTTTTAATAACTGAAAAGCCCTACTGTAACTATAATCTAGATTTAGATGTACTGCCTTAAAGACAGTACTACCTATTTTGAAGCTTTTGAATAGCAGTTTGTTTGTCAATACTTGGGACATCTTTTAAACCGTTAGCGTCAAACCAAGGAGCACTAGCCCAATTAAATCCTTCACCAAAAGTATTATCAGGTGAAGTTATATACCAATGGCATGAAGCATCAGGAACATCAACAGAACACTTGGACCAATCGTCTGACCACTGTGGTACCTGTACCCATAACAGGGAAGATATCAAGAATGAGATAAAATTGATCATGACTATTATGTTACTACATCAAACAGATTTATAGTATTATTAAGTGTATTATTCTAGAATCAATACTAGACTAGTTTCTAGTCTTATATTAGACAATTAATACACTTATTATCTCAATTTTGTATTAAATCTTTTTTCAACTTTAGAAACTATATTTGAATGAATTGATGAGATATCTGAATCTAGTAATGTTTTATCTTTATCTCTATAAGATAATCTAAAGGTATAACTTATAAAATCTTCTCCAAAATTAATATCCTTAAAAACATCAATTAAATTAACATCCTCTAGAAGATTCTTTCCTGTTTTTCTTATTTCTGATGTTATCTCGCTTATTAAATGTTCTTTATTGAAAATGAAATTAATATCCCGTTCCATTTTTGGAACAATTGGGTATTGCTTATATATTGGAATCCATTTATTTTTCCTAGTGCTAGCACCTAAGAGATTGGCTACATTTATGCTAAATAAATAAACTTTTTTTAAAGCAGTCTTATCCAATATTAGTTTTGGATGTATTTCACCAAAATATCCAGCATCTTTTCCTTCAATAAATAATTTTGCTGTTCTTCCAGGATGAAGAAAATCAATTGAATTAGTAGGTTTATCATCCACTTTTATATTTAAAGATGATAAGGCCTCTTTTAACTTTCCTCTTGCCTCATAATAATTTAGATCATTATCCTTCCCTGAATTAACCCATGCCCCAAATTTTTTATTCCCAAAAATTGCACCATTTAGTATTTCTTCTTGTATAAATTCAGAACTCTTATAAAAAACATTTCCAACTTCAAAAATATAGCAACTTGTTTGTCCAGACTTTATATTACGATTTACAATCTCTAAATGTTCCTCCCAGATGTTATCTCTCAGACAGCTAGTTTCCAGTAACAAAGGATTAGAAATCTTTATAAGTGATTCTTTATCCTCTGGAACAAGAGAATAACTAAGTACTTCGTTAAAACCGTTTTCTATGAAACCACTTTTTACCTTTTTCAATGCCAACTGCTGTGATGACAATTTTCCAGGCTTAATTGGATTAGGAAGGTTTAAGTCAAATCTGTCATAGCCAATTAATCTCGCAATTTCTTCAATTAAATCTATTTCTCTTACTAAATCTTGCGATCTATTGGGAATTACTGTTACATCCCAACCATATTCTTTACTTTTTAAAGTACAACCAATGAGCATTAATTTATCAACTATTTCATTGTCAGATAAATTTCTTTTATCTAATTGATCATTGATGATTAAAGGACCAAGAATTTTATGTATACGATTTCTTCTTAATTTAATAAAAACATCCTCATTATTTATTAAATTTGAAGTACTAATGATTGGTAAATTAATAGGATAATATTCTTCTAAAAGATTAATTGCCCGTGTAACTGCTCCTATTGTATTTTTAGATGAAATCCCTTTTTCATATCTACTACTAGATTCTGTTCTTACTCCTATCTCCCTTGAAGATTTTCTAATGGTGACTGGATTAAAAACAGCCCCTTCAAGATAAATTGATGAGGTGGTATTGGTTACTGAAGTCTCTAGACCTCCTATTACCCCTGCAATAGCAACTGGTTTGTCACAACAAGTAATAATGGTGATATTTTCATTTAAATCATAATTTTTACCATCCAAGCATTTAAGGCTTTCGTTATCTTTAGCTTTTCTTACAGAGAAATCATTTGGAGAAACTTCCTTACCAATTAAATTAGATAGTTTATCTTTATCAAACGCATGTAAAGGTTGTCCTTGTTCTAAGAGAATATAGTTTGTTAAATCAACTAGTAGATTAATTGATTTGATACCTGATTTTTCTATACGATCTCTGAGCCATCTTGGCGATAATTTCTCTCCATTTACTCCGTTAATACAGGTTATTGTATAAAGACAATTTGATGTTATGGCCTCGGGGCAAAGTTGAATTTCTTTAAGTAAATTAATCTCGTATTTATGATTTAATTGTGGAAAATCTAATTTAGACTCTAAAAGAGCAGAAATTTCGCGTGCTATACCAATAACTGACATTCCGTCAGGTCTATTTGCTGTAATAGCTAGATCATAAATAAAATCATTTAATTGAAGTAAATTAGATCCTGGAGTCCCCAATTTATGTTTTAAGGCTAATTCTTCATCTATGATCTCTATACCATCACTTGAATCTTCTAGGCCGAGTTCCTGCAACGAACATATCATTCCTTCGCTAAGGACACCTCTAATCTCGCTTCTTTTAATAGTTAAATTAACAGCATTTAATTCTGCTCCGACAGTAGCAACATAGACATAAATATTTGGTTTAATATTAGACGCACCACAGATAATTTGTAGATTCTTTGGATTACCGATATCGACTTGGCAAATAGATAGTTTTTCAGATCCTTCATGTTTTAAAACAGATAAAACCTTACCTAATACGACGCCATTTACATTTTTTGAACAATTTTCTAGTGATTCCACCTCAAATCCACCAATAGATAATTTCTCAGAAAGATCTTCAGGTGTAGAATTTATTTCTACTAAATTTTTTAACCAATTTTGAGAAACTTTCATATATAAATACTATTCGATGATAATAAAAGAAATGGAAATATCTTCAAAATAGTTTGTTGAAGATGTACAATAGAAAATTATACATTAACGTATTAATTAAAATGGCTAAAAAAGGGACAAGAGTTGTAGTGACCCTAGAATGTACTGAAGCTAGAACAAGCACAGACCCTAAGAGATCTAATGGTATCTCAAGATATACTACTGAAAAGAACCGTAGAAACACAACTGAAAGATTAGAACTAAAAAAGTTTAATCCTCATTTAAACAGAATGACTATTCATAAAGAAATAAAGTAATCAAATCAAAAACATGCCTAATTCAATTTTTAAAAAACAATTATCACCTATTAAACCTGGAGATCCTATTGATTATAAGGATGTAGAACTCCTTAAGAAATTCATTACTGAAAGGGGTAAAATCCTACCTAGAAGAATGACTGGGTTAACTTCAAAACAACAAAGAGATCTAACATTAGCCGTAAAAAGGGCCCGAATAGTGGCATTATTACCCTTTGTTAATCCTGAAGGGTAGTTACTTATATAAAATAACTAGCATTATGTCTAATATTTCAAATATTTGAAAGATTTAACTAGTTTAAAAACATATATTATTGACTCTGAAGATCCACATGAAGTTGATGATGCTATCTCCTTAGAAATACAAGAGGGAGATATAAAAAATTTATGGATACATATTAGTAATCCATGTAGGTTATTTTTGCAAGATTCGAATATCGATCTTGATGCAAAAAGAAGAAATAGCAGTTTGTATTTGACTGATCAATATACAGCAATGCTACCTTTAGAAATACTTCAGGAGGCGAATTTATCTCAAAATAAAATTTCAAAAACTATTAGTGCATCAATAGAATTCAACGAAGACGGCTCTATAAATCATTATGAAATAATTGAAGCTATTATAAAACCTAAATATCAATTAACCTATGAAGATGCAAATGAAATATTAGATCTTGAGCCAAAAGAAGAATTTGAATTAGTTGAAATTAAAAATTTATTAGAAAAAAGTATTGAATATAGAAAAAAACAAGGAGCAATAAACTTTGAAAGCCCTAATAGTAAACTTAAGTTAAATAAAGATAAAATTATAATAACTAAAGTAGAAAAAACAATAGCACAAATTATTATTGCTGAAGCAATGATTTTAATGGGTTATGTAACAAGCTTATTTTTAAATAAAAATAATCTAGCGGCCGCATATAGAGTTCAAAAAGTTAATTGTAACCCATATGAAATATTAAATAAATATAGAGATAGTGAGATAAAATTTATACTACTTAAACAATATATGGGAAGAAGTTTTATAACAATAAAACCAAATAATCATGAGTCTTTGGGTCTTAAAATGTATGTACAATGCACTTCACCATTACGAAGATATCTAGATTTAATTATACAAAGACAGGTTTATAATAAATTAACTAATTGTGAAATTATATCTAAAAATTCTATGACTCAAATTATTGAGTATTCTAAAAAACGACAAATAGAGAATAACAATATATATAAAAATGATAGATTTAAATATTTATCTTTATTTTTTAATAATGAAAATAAACCTTTTTATAAAATAATATTTGTTAAGTGGATTAATCATAAAAGAAATATTGCGTTAGTTTTTTTTCCAGAGTATTCACTTGAAATTCTTATTACTCTATTTGTTTCAATAGAAATATATAGTAATAAAGTTTATAACGTAAAATATAATATAAATGATAATAATCTTTTAGAGTTTATTTATTAATCAGAAAATGAAATATATAACTCATTATTAGTTTAAAAAATATCTGTTAATATTAATAAAAAAGCTTTATGAGTTTTGTCATTACAACCCCTTTATATTATGTAAATGATAAACCTCACTTAGGAAGTGTATATACAACTATAATTTGCGACTCCATATCAAGGTACAAAAGACTTATGGGTGAAGACGTAATTTTCATAACAGGTGTTGATGAACATGGTTTAAAAATACAAAGAACAGCAAATGAAAAGGGTATTGAACCTAAGATTCATTGTGATGAAATTTCAGAAATCTTCAGTATTAATTGGAAAAATTGGAATATATCCTACGACAAATTTATAAGAACAAGCTCAATAAATCATGAGTTAGTAGTTAATGAATTTTATGAGAGAGTAAAGGAATCAGATGACATATATATGGGAGTACAGAAAGGTTGGTATTGTGTCGGTTGTGAAGAATTTAAAGATAATCCCGAAAATTCGGCAACATACAAATGTCCAATACATCAAAAAAATTTAGAATGGAAAAATGAGGAGAATCTTTTTTTTAGGCTCTCTAAATACCAAAAACAAATAGAAAACATAATAAACGAACCCTCATTCATAGAGCCTATTGAGAGAAAGAATGAAATTATAAATTTTGTTTCTAGAGGTTTAAAGGATTTTTCAATCTCAAGAACAAATGTCTCATGGGGAATTCCAGTTCCTGATCATAATAACCATACCTTTTATGTATGGTTTGATGCATTACTTGGATATGTAAGTGCTATCAGTTCTGATACAAAAGAGCATTCACTGGAAAAATCAATTAGTGGGGGATGGCCTGCTGACATTCATTTGATTGGGAAAGATATACTTAGGTTTCATGCTGTCTATTGGCCTGCAATGCTTATTTCTGCTGGTATGAAAGTCCCGAAAAAAGTTTTCGGGCATGGTTTTCTAACCAGAGAAGGTCAAAAAATGGGTAAAAGTTTAGGAAACGTACTTGACCCCGATTTATTACTTTCTAAATACGGGAATGATCCTGTTAGATGGTACCTAATTAAAGATATATCTCTTGGAAATGATGGAGATTTCCAAGATAAAAGATTTGTAGACATCATCAATAATGACTTAGCTAATACAATTGGTAATTTGCTTAATAGAACATTATCTATGTCTAGAAAATGGTTTGATAATAAAGTACCAGATAATGAAAAAACATCTGGTGAAAATAAATTAGAGCAAATCGCAAAAATATCAGTAGAAAACTATCATGAAAAATTCAATAAATACAAATTGGATCTTGCAGCTAATGAGGTGCTTAACCTTGCCATCAACACAAATTTATACTTAAACGACAATCAACCTTGGTTGTTAATAAAAGAAAAAGATAACTTCCCTATTGTCAAAGAAATAATTTATAACGTATTGGAGAGTACTCGAATAATAGGATTATTATTATTACCTTTACTTCCTGAATTATCATCAAAAATAGATAGGCAACTAGGATCCCTATACAAAAATGAGATTCCATGGGATCAACAACTTAAATGGGGACAATTAATTAGTAACTCAAGCCTTCCTAAACCATCTCCAGTAATAAATAAACTTGAGTATGAATAGAATCTATAAGTTAATATCTTTTTTCCCAATATTAATAATTGGATGTACTCCTAATGTAATTGAAAAAAATAAAGTAAAGCAAAAAATAGATAGTTTAGATATGGATATTTTTTCTAATAAAGGAGAGAAAATTTATTCTATAACCAGTCCATACTCAAGTTTTGATAAAAATAAGCAAAAATTTCAATTACAAAAGACAATTATAAATATTTTTAACGGTGAAGAAATCAAATATATTATAAAATCCGATGAATCTGCATTATCAAACAACAATAAATTTCTAGAATTAAAAGGTAATGTAAAGTTAAAAACCATTGGTCAAGATGAAGATATTTTACATGCAGATAATTTCATCTGGAATATAGATGAGACTAATTATTTATTAAGGGGAAATATAAGATTTGAAAATAACAATATAATATTAAACTCAGCTGAAGCCAAGTTGGGTTCAGATAATATAATTGAGTTTTTTAATCCAGTTAAATATGTAATTAAAGGTAGTAAAAACGAGGATAAATATGAAATCAATTCAGAAAATGCATACTATAATATCGAGACCGAATCAGTAAGTTTTAAAGCAAAAGAAAAAAGAGTTCGCTCAATAATTTATTTTTAAATATTATTTTTTAAAAAAATATTATTAATTTTCTTCGACCAATTATTTATCCATTTTTCATCTGACTTAGTAAAACATTTTGCACTCCAGCCACCTATCAATATAAAAGCTTTAGCATTAATTGGTACAACTAAAATAGATGGTATTTCAGGACAAAAATCAGAAAATTCATCTCTTCCTGGATAAAATTTGGTATTTGCTAAGGATATTAGTTTCATATCTTTTGTTGATCTCAGACAAGTATCTCCAGGACTAAATTCATTACTTGATGTAATTCCCCTCCTTAAAATATTAACTCCATCATTGTGTATTAAAATTGCAGCGGCAGCAGTAGAAGTTAATATCGCTTCAGATCCCCATGCAAGTTCGTCAATAACTTCATTTGGAATGTTTTTATCGAATATAAACTTATTTTCACCTTTAAGATTAGCCTTCTCACCAGCTAATGGTTCAAATTGTTTGAATAAGAAACCTATCAAAATAATAATCAATGAAGCTATTGCAGCTAGTACTTGTGCTCTTTCGAGTTCAGGGGTAATTATTTCTATTGAAAAGAAATTAGCTATTTGAAAAATAAAGAGTATTGAACCTATTAATATTAAAGATTTTCCATTGAAACCCATTTATAAGATAAGTTAATTCTATTTAAACTATGGAAATATTATATTAGTTAGTAAGTTTAATAAGACTCAAACATAATGTTTTTAATATATAATTAACCAAAACCTCTTAAAATGAATTTTAAAATTAATAAATATCTTTTTTCTTTTATCACTTCTTGTTTAATATTCATAGTTATTCCTTCAACTTCTTACGCAGATGTTAACAACAATATAAATAAATTATTTGTTGTCTCTCAACAAAAAACCATTAATTACGAAAAAAGCCAGCCTTCATCAATAGATAACCCAGTAGTTGATCCAAATTTCAATGTAATGAGATCTACAGATACTGAAAGCTCAACTGCTACTTACATTGTTATCGGTTTGTTAGTTGCTGCCACAATAATACCTTTAGCGACATGGTGGTACTTCTCTAAATAAGAGAATTTATGAATGACAAAGATTCAAGAATTAGTATTCAATTGTCTCATATTATTTTTATTACAGGAGGAACAAAAAGTGGTAAAAGTGAATTTGCGGAATATCTAGCAAAGGTAGAAAAGAATCTATCATATGTTGCCTTATCAGAAATAAATCCAGAAGACAAGAAATGGCAAAAAAAAATTAACTTACATCGAAAAAGAAGACCAAAAAATTGGAAGTTAATAGAGACGACAGATCTATTAAATACATTAAGTAAAGAAGATGGTCCATTACTTATAGACTCTATAGGTGGTTTTGTTATGGAAAGTATTAATAAAGAAGATAAAGTATGGTTTATAAAGATGAATTCATTAATAAATCTTTTAAAGAAAAGAAAAAGCAAAACATTTATTGTGGGAGAGCAAGTAGGGTGGAGTTTAGTTTCAGAATATAAAATTGGTAATACTTATATTGAAAGAATCGGTGAACTGCAAAAGAGTATAACTAAAATATCAAAAGATAATTGGCTTGCAATAAACGGCAGAGCAATCAAAATAGATGAAATAAGCTTAGAAATACCTTCTTAAAATTGGAAGTTGCTCTTTTTGAACCAAGAATCCCACAAAATACTGGTAATATTGCCAGATCATGTGCTGCATTTAACCTACCTTTAAACCTTATAGAGCCTTTGGGATTTAAAATAGAAGATAAATATTTAAGAAGAGCTGGATTAGATTATTGGCCTTTAGTTACTGTTAACCAGTACAGTAATTTTGAAAAATTTTTAGAGTCAAAACCAACAAAAAGAATAATATCTTTTAGTAAAAAAAACGGAATTTACTTGAAGGATTTTAAATTTAAGGAAGATGATATTTTGCTATTTGGTAGAGAAGATTCAGGATTACCAGAACCCATTATTGATAAAAGTGACTTTTTAATATCAATATTTATGCCAAATTTACAAACTGGAAGCAATGATCATAAAGGTGTCAGAAGTTTAAATCTTTCTGTCGCATGTGGTATTGCTATATATGAGGCTCATAAACAAATAAATTTTCAAAATTGTAATTAAGTACAAATAATGTCTTACAATAATTTCATGTCTCGGTAGCTCAGCTGGTTAGAGCGGCGGATTCATAGCCCGCAGGTCGCGTGTTCAAGTCACGCTCGAGACATTTCAATACTTTCCGATTAAAGTAATTAGACAAATTTTTCACTGCCATAACTTGTAAATATATTAATGGTCAATTCAACTAGTACAGTCTTAGATCCAAAGAAAGCAAAATATCCTGAAGCAAGGGTAATTGTTCTAGATGATAGTTTTAATACTTTTCAACATGTCGCAAATTGCCTCCTTACGATTATCCCAGGGATGAGTGAAAATAGAGCATGGGATCTAACTGTAAAAGTAGACAATTCTGGTTCAGCGGAAGTTTGGAGAGGTAATCTTGAACAAGCAGAGCTATATCATGAACAACTTGTCAGTAAAGGATTAACCATGGCACCAATTGAGAAAACATAAAAACAATTAAAAGTGACAGAAAATTTTTGGCTTATAAATCCTAATCGTTCAATGGTTAAAAGATTTGCAAAGAATAAACAAAACAAAGATAAATTCTTTGAATATATGTTTATTGATTCAGGAAAAATTGTTGGCGTATTGGGTAAAGAACCACCAGTTTTGACAACAAGAGAAGAAATTAAAATTGAAGCTGCTAGAGAAGCATGGAAGAAATTAATTGCTCAAGGTTGGCGGAAAACTCCTGAAGTTTGGTAAATACTTTGAGAAAACATTTGCATAATTTCTTACCTCTGTTAATTTTAGTGGACTTGGATAAGTTCAAATGCAAGATCAAAGAATTGAAAAAATAGCAGCTGTTGCCGTAAACATAACTAAGGTGCTGATAATTTTTTATCTAGGCATTGTAGAAGTTTTTAAAATAGGCAAATCACTTAGAGACAAGTTAGATTTTGAATTTGATATTTCTCGAAAATGGGCTACACAAACTTATTCAATTCTAAAAAAACGACAAGCGGAACGAAAAGTAGCGGGAGTTTAAAAATTATTGCTATAAATTAATTGAGGCCAAACCTCGTCAGCACACTCTAAGTATGCTGCAAGACATAAATTGATCCTATATAGTTGCGAGTCGATTTAATAACCCCTTCAGTAGTTGGAATTTATGGAGGGGTTTCTTGTTAATGATATTTATTAAGTATTGGTTATAAATTATCCCAAGGTGGTCTTTCACCTGGTTTCTACCAATTTTATCTCTATGTTTGATATGGTCTCCTAGATGGCTAAGATTTACTTTTATTTCTCATGCTGCAAATCATTTACCAAAAAATTTAATAACTAAAGCTAAAAGGGAATTATGTATTAAGAAATCAAAAGTTGAAATGCAACTTCAAAAAAAGCAAGATTAATAACCAATTTTATTTTTAGGATCAGTAATAAAAATTATAAGCTTAAGTACTAAATTAGCTGGCATATTAAGTGGCTTCATAAGAAGCAAACTCATGCCCTGTGTAATATTAAATCCTTCTTCTTGTGGAATCATGGAAAGAATTTATTACGCTTATAAGTAAATATATCCAGACTTTAGAATTAATCAATATTACTAGGATCAATTGAGACAATTAGGTTCTTATTTTTTATTAATATTTTTTCTACAATATTGACTAATTGCTTCAATTTTTGCGCTTTAGACTGAAAAATATCCACATAATAATTGTAAAATTCTTACTATTTAGGAAATATAACGATAAGATGAAATCATTTTTTGCAAGCAAAAGATCAAAAGCAATATTTGGTATTGGGATACTTGCTATCAGTATTGGTGCAATATCAAAGAAAGTAATTAGTTATCCAGCCGGAGGATGCATGAAAGGAACTCAAGAATTGACTTTTAAGAAGGAAATAAATAATTACTTTATCTAAATAGTCTTATTAGTTAATCCCTAATTCTCATATCCAGTCAACGTAGATAGCTCTTCTAGTGTAAGTACGCCTAGAATTATTTTTCCATTTATTTCCCATGAGGGAAAACCTTTAATTTTTTTATCAATACATAATTGAGTTTGACTGTTTTTGCCATCATTAGCACACTCAACTACATTAAGCTCCTTATAAGCTTGTTTACCAAAAAGTTCACTTTGATTAAGGCAATTGTGGCACCAATATGCTGAATATTTAATTACTCCACTATCTTTTAGGTACTTTGCAAACTTAATAGTTTCTTTAGTACTTTCTGAAGTAACTTTTAGTTCTCTTGGTTTATATACATGAGAACTAAAGAGCGCATTTGGTGAAGTAAGAATAACAAAGAATAAAATTAATAAGCGTTTCATTTATTTACTACTTTCCCTCCGAACCTTCTGACTATTTTATCAAGCAAAATGCGCATATCTTTATTTTTAAGTTTCTCTACTTGCTGAAGATTCTCTAGAAGATCACATATTTGATCCTGTGTGTCTTCATTTAATTCAGTTACTGCCATAAAGATATAGGATTTAATCTTCCAATTTTAGATCGTAACTATATACGTTTATTGTATTAATGTTTTTTTATTGCTATTTTTTTAATGCGGGCTAAGGTTCATTTCTCCACGAGGATTTAGTCCGCTTAATTTTAAAGTTTCAGATAATTTTAGGATCACTTTTTAGCAAATTTTTAAAAATAGTTTCATAAATATTTATTATTGTTTGATTTCTACCTCACTTGTAAAAGTTATTTCAAACTAATTATAATAAGTGTGACACCTATTTATTAAAAATATCGTAATTTTGGTTCATAATTTTCTTAAAATACTTAAATTCGATAAATTCATGCATCAATTTGATATCAGCTGACAATGTTTTTTTGTTCACCATACAATCATCTCTATTAACTAGAGATTTATCATTTCTAGACACCGATTCTTGCCCAAAAGAATTATTTATAAAATTCGACATTTCACATGACTTATCTTGAAATACATCGCTTAATACTCCTCTAGATCTTAATGCTTCTTCAACCAATAAACCTGTAACTTTTGACTGACTAAATTCATTAGCCTTGCATAATTTATCAATAATTTCGTGAACTTCCTCACTAGGCAAAAAACCAATTCTTTTCCTCTGTGAGGGCATAATAATTAAATTTAAGTGTCACACTTGCACATTATAAGTGTTGCACTATATTTGATTTAAGTCAACTAATTTTTATTATGCATATCTTAATATTCCCTCTGGGATTTATTCTTTGGTATTTAGCTTATGAAGCAAAGCCTAATATTAATGACGAAGTAACAATTAATTGGGAAGAAAAAAACACAAATAAAAGAAATAAACTTTTNAATATAATTAACGAAAGCTTTTAAAACTAACTGCCAACAAATTTTGACCATTCTTTGTGCTTATAGTCTAGATCTGAGATTAACTGTTTTTGATAAGTATATTTAAGTTGATTTTCGTTAAGAGCCTTTTTTGTAATAATCATTTCCTTTGAGAAAAAATCAGAAGTGTTAGTACTATCAATTTTTTTTGTATTATCCATTTATAAATTTGCTCTATTTTTTTTATATGAGTAAACAACCATAAGTCTTGATATTTTTATATTTTTTTTATAATTGGTTAATATTATATTTTTAGTAAGTTTGTAAAAAATAGTAATCAGATAAATAAAAAAGGCTATATTAAAGAAAATATATAATCTACTATGAATTTTAAGGAGCGAGGAATAACTGTTGGAGACTTACTAATAATTTTTTTAATAATCCTAACTACTACAATATTAGTCAAAACATTTAACAAGGATAAAAAAACGACCCTAAGTCACTGTAATCAAGAGAAAACCTTATTATCAAATATTAATTTAAACAATTTGTCCGTATAATTAGAATTTTATTTTTATATTTTTAATAAATAGAACTTCTAAGTTATTTACTTAACTATTAATAATTATTTTAAATTACAACTATTGAATTTAACTATTTAATAATTGATAAACCCATTAGTAATTTAAGGCAAAGATTTAGGATTTTCCCATTTTAAATTATCCTTTAAGTCATTGATATCATTTGATAGTGAAACTAAATTCACCATTTGCAGAATTTGAATTTTATTTAGCCTATCTATAGCTATAAGTTTATTAAGCATTTCCAGAACATATTTATCATTGATATTCATTTTTGGTAGTGAAAAGAACTTTAATATCTCAATAGAATTAGTCTATCTTAAATTTTAAAAATTACTTCTTAAACTTATTTAAATCTATCGCTAAATAAAAATAAAATTTTAATTCTGCAAAAATAAAACTTTAGCTTTGAATTAAAAATCATAAGCTCACTTTCTTGTAAATTCGTTTATCGTAAAAAAAAAAAAAAAATGGACAAAAATTCTAGAAAAGAATATTTAAATAGAGCTGAAGTAAATGAGATGATTGAATCTGCTCTAAGAAGGCACAATAGAAGATCTACAATAATTTCAAGTGTACTAGGATGGATCCTCATAGGGGGATATTCTTTTGGACTATTCCAAGCTGTACAAAACGTCTAATAAAATTTAACTATTAATTAGAACAAGCTAGATGATAGATTAATACTAGATTTTTTTTTATCATGATTGAATATATTGAGGAAAATATAACTGTTATTAGAAAATATTTAAACAAAAGAAAAAAGGTAATTTCAAAATTAAATAAAACTTCCATAATGGAAGAATTCAAAGAATGGAGCAGGGATCCAATACCGGAAACAGAATCAATATGGACATTGCCTGATTTAACAAGCAGCGAAAGGTTAAGAAATTTTTGCCGCTCAATTAAAAAGGAAATAAGATAAGTTTTAACTACCTAGTTGTATATGATTTACCTTTAAGTAATAATAACCCGCAAATCCCACAATATTTAATACTACAACGAAAACCCAAGCTCCTATAGGCTGATTAGAATCAAATTTTTTTATTTTAACTTTATCTTTTAGTCTTTCAATATATTTAGCCATAATTAAAAGTTTAAAAAAAAGAATAACCCTAATTATAAAGAGTTGAATTTAAAGGAATCTTAAATAAAATAAAATTTTCTTTAATTAGAAATTTTATCGTCAAGCCTGTTAATTGGATATTTAATTAACTCCTTTTTGAGATTTTTTAAAAGTTTATTATGATTCAAAATTGTAAATTTCCTTGTAAAGGAATAATGCCATTTCATTGAATTAAAAAAAAACTTGCTAATTCATTATTAATAAAATTATAATGCTTAATACGGTCATTCAGACCATAATAAATTTAAATAAGGACAAATTTTTTCATGAGCTTAAGAGTTGGCCAAGAAGCACCAGACTTTAGTGCTACAGCAGTATATGATCANGAGTTTAAGGAGATTACACTTTCAGGTCTAAGNGGNAAATGGGTTGTTTTATTCTTTTACCCACTAGATTTTACATTTGTATGTCCAACTGAAATCACTGCATTTAGTGATAGATATCAAGATTTCTCAGCACTTAATACGGAAATACTTGGGGTATCAGTTGATAGCAAACACTGTCATTTAGCTTGGATACAAACTCCAAGAAATGAAGGTGGAATAGGTGATATTAACTACCCATTAGTTTCTGACTTAAAAAGAGAAATTTGCCAGGCGTACAATGTTCTTAATGATGATGGAGAGGCAGATAGAGGTTTGTTTCTTATCAATCCAGAAGGCGTAGTTATGCATACGACTGTTAATAAGGCTCCTGTAGGCAGAAATGTTGATGAGACACTAAGAATCCTTCAAGGTTACCAATACGTTGCGGCAAATCCAGATGAAGTATGTCCAGCCAACTGGACCCCAGGTGAGAAAACAATGTTAGAGGACCCCAAAGGTAGTAAGGAATATTTTTCTGCGCTATAGAAGGATTAGACAACTTTAAATAAGTATTGAGTAGTAAATAACTATAAAAAAATAAAAAATAAACATATTCAAAACGGGGATAATATCCCCTTTTTGAGGTTTGCGTACTATCCAATCGCTTAAATTAGTTTTATATGATAAAAAAGACCATGTAAAAAAAGAAATTTCTATAGTGACTAAGATAAAAAGATTAATTAAATTTAAGTCATTTAATCCAAAATATTTATAGATATGAAACTGATCATCTAGATTAATATTATTAATTTGAATATGCCAAAGATAAAGAGAAATCAATATAAAATTTACCAAGATTATTTTTTTTAATAAAAACCTAGATTTCTTAAAAATTAATAAACTAGAAATTAGAAGTATGAAAAAACTTAACTGAATAATATCCGGTTTTGATAAATTAATTCCTTCAAAAAATAAATTGAATATAAGATCAAAATTTATATATAAATAATCAGCTATAAAGTACGAGAGAAATATCAAATTTATTGCTACTAAGAAAAATAATCTTTTACCTGTAATTATATTTTTACTATAAATATTATTCTTATTAAAATCATAGTATGTATAGCATCTTAAAGAGTTTAAACATACCAAAGATGGACATATTGTACCGCTCAAATAGTAAAGAATTGAATAAAAGGAAATATCATTAATATTGAATAAATACAAATTAAACCATTGTTTTTGTACAAGTGGAAAAAGAAGTAAGAATAAAATTGTGACTAATAACTTTGTTGTTTTGTTTTTAATTATCAAGAAAATATTATATTTTTTATTTAATTTAAAACAATTAAATCAAACTTTCAAGAATTTAGAAGTTGTTAATTTAAAGACTTTTTTATCTATAGTTTCTTGATGTAAAAGAATTTCAACTAATTTATCTAGTAAGACTCTATTTTTTTTTAATATTTTTATTGAATTATTTAATGAAATTTTAGAAATCTTTATGATTTCATTATCTATTCTAGAACTAGTATTTTCTGCTATTAGAGGCTTTCTTCTAAATAATCCATCTCCCAAAAACATTTCATTATTATCAGAATTCATTGAAATTGGACCAATAATTGAAAATCCATATTTCGTAACCATTTCCCTTACAATATTTGTTGCATAAGAGATATCATTTATTGAGCATTGCGTAATTTCACTTTCACCAAAAACTATCGTTTCTGCTGCTCTTCCAGCAAGAGCAATTTCAATTTTTGAAAATAATAATTTTTTTGAAATCAAGCCACTAGAAATTACTTCTTCGTCAGGGCATATTTTTGTATATCCTCCTAGAGATCCAGATCTAGGTANAATCGTTATTTTATCAACTGATTCAATACCATTTCTCACAGCAGATACAATAGCTCTGCCTACTTCGTTATAAGCTATGATTTTTTTCATATTTGGAGAGGTTATTAATGAACTTCTCAGGCCGATGGTGATTTTATCAAGTGCATTTTCTATATGAAGATCACTAATTAATTTAGATTCATCTCTTGCACAGTGAATAGCACTCTCGTTCATCAAATTTGCAAGATCTGCTCCCGAAAATCCAACAGTTCTAGAAGCCCAATATCCTAAGTCAACTTCGCTTGAAAGTGGTTTTGAAAGTGAGTGAACTGAAAGAATTTTTTTTCTTCCAACTAAATCTGGAAGCATTACTTCTATTTTTCTATCAAATCTTCCTGGTCTTAATAATGCTGCATCCAAAATATCTGGCCTATTTGTTGCTGCTAAAACAATAATTCCGGAATTATCAGCAAAACCATCTAATTCAGTTAAAAGCTGATTGAGAGTTTGTTCTCTTTCATCATTTCCACCTCCGATCCCAGACCCTCTTTGCCTACCAATAGAATCAATTTCATCAATAAAAATTATACAAGGAGATTTTTCCTTAGCCTTAGAGAATAGATCCCTCACACGGCTTGCACCTACACCAACAAAAAGTTCTACAAACTCTGATGCAGATATTGAGAGAAAAGGAACTCCTGATTCACCGGCAATTGCTTTAGCCAATAATGTTTTACCTGTTCCTGGAGGGCCAATTAAAAGTACACCTTTAGGAACTTTTGCTCCAAGATTTTCAAATTTCTTTGGTTCTTTCAAAAAAGTTATTACCTCTTTTAATTCCTCAGCGGCTTCAGGAACACCAGCAACATCATCGAATCTCGTTTCTACATCATCGATAGTCACAAATTTAGCTTGATTTTTAGTAAAACCAAAAGCTCTGGAAGCCAATTTTGATGTACTCCTCAAGATTAAGACTATAGCTAATATAAAAATTAAAAAAAGACTTATTGAAGCGAACGAATTAGCGGCTGAAGCTTCTTTTCTACTATTGTTTATAGTGAGATCCACTTTATTTTCAGTGGCCTTTTCAAGGATTAATTGATCGTTGTAAAGGATAGGAATTTTAAATTTATCGCCATTTTTGTACAAAACATCAATTTCTCTCTGTCTAGGATAGAAAAATATTGATTCTATCTTTCCCGTCTCTATATCCTTTATAAGATCCGAATAACTTGATTTAGAATTTGAATATGAGAATTTTGATCTAAACACTAATCTTTATAAGTGATTAATAAAGCATATATGCTTATTTAAAAAATTGACGTATATAAACAAAATATACTCAAAAGTTTTGGAGATAACCAGTTAAGGGTTATATTAATATATGGAAATAAAGAAACAGAATGGCTGTACCAAAGAAGAAAAAATCAAAAAGCAAAAGGAACCAAAGGCACGCTGTCTGGAAAGGCAAAGCAGCATTAGCAGCTCAAAAAGCTATATCTTTAGGTAAATCAGTTTTAACTGGGAAAGCTCAAGGGTTTGTCTACCCTATTGAAGAAGAAGAAGAAGAATAGATTTTAAGATCCTAACTTAAATGCCTCAAGGATTATGGCATAGACTGCACCAATTCTTAATTTATCAAATACGGTCCATATATAATAAAATTTTGAGCTAGAGGAAGGTTTAATTCTTATAATGATTTCAATGAAAACGATAATTATTGGAACCATAATTAACTCATTTTTACCTTCAGATATAAATTTTGTAAGAAAATTGGCGAACAAAAAATAACCTGTCAAAACTGAAATTAAAGCAATAGATTTTATCCTCCAACTATCACTTAGAAACCCAAAAAATAGATTATTTAACTGGTAGGTAATTCTTGAAAAATTAGTTTTTTGCATTACTAAAAGACGCTAAATAATCACTTAGAAAGCTGTAGTCAACATATGATTTTTTTAGTTTAGGGCCTTTAATTACATTTGCCACATTATTCTCATCACCAAGACTATCTAAAATACAATCTAATTTAATATCTTCCTCAAGAAAAATTGGGATATTTGAAGGAACAAAAATTGTAGGTAAGTTAGCTGCTAAGGAAGATTTCAATCCTGGATTTGAGTCTTCGAAAACAATTGAGTTATTTTTGTTTATACCACTTAATTGAATAGCCTTTAAATAAGGTAATGGATTTGGTTTCTTTAATTCAACGTCTTCACTTGAAATAATGAGCTCAAAAGGATTGAAGCCATTAAAAAGATATTCAACTAGTAAATCAACTTGAACTCTAGAACTTGAAGTAACAATAAATTGTCTTATTTTTTTTTTATGCAATTCATTAACTAACCTAAAAACACCAGTTTTTAAGTTGACGCAATTTTTTTTTATAAGTTCTAAATAGTGAAACTGTTTCTTTTCGTGGATTTTGATGATTAGATCATCTGATAAAGAATAATTTTTAGATTCGGCATAATAAGCAATTCTATTTTTGCCTCCATTTATTCTCAAAAGTTGGATGTATTTATTAGTATCCCAATTCCAATCAATACCAAAATCATTAAATGCATGATTAAAAGCGGGTAAATGTGCTTCTAATTCCGTGTTTGCAATAGTACCATCTAAATCCCAATAAACCCCTTCAAGATAAGCCACCAAGAAGAATTTCTTTTATTTACGATAAAAGACTAGGGCGATTATTGCTGGTCCTGCTAACGCAACTACGGCTAAAGGAATAAGTGTTGCCATGATTAATGAATATGTTTTGTGATACTATTTTTACAAATAAACGACAGAACTGTACTGATACGTTACAAGATTGAATTAAATTATGAAATCATGGACATGTATAGAAAATTGTGGAGCTTGTTGTAAATTCAACTTGGACGAAAGAATTGATCTGGCTGACAAACTTAATGATCAAGATATAACTTTAATCAATTCAATGACGGCTAAGGACGGTTGGTGTAAAAATCTGGACAGAAAAAATAAAAAATGCTTAATTTACGAAACAAGACCTCATTTTTGTCGTGTAACTGAATTTTCAACTACTTTTAAAGAATATTTAAAATCTGGTGACAAATTTCTTATAGATTGTTGCAAACAACATATTTCATCAAATTATGGAATTAAAAGTAAAGAGATGAAAAGTTTTAAAATGGCAGTCTCCGAAAAATGAATAGTAAATTAGAAAAAAAAGAGGACAATATAGAAAAAAGTTTCTTATCTATATTCATTACAACTTTTACGACCATATTTATTGCAGAACTTGGCGATAAAACTCAGATAGCTACATTAATGCTTTCAGCTGAATCAGGGAAGCCAATAATTGTTTTTATTGGAAGTTCTCTAGCTTTGATAAGTTCTAGTGTAGTAGGAGTTCTTATTGGTAAATGGTTGTCAAAAAAAATCTCTCCAAGCAAATTTGCATTATTTACTGGTATTTTAATGATATTAATAAGCGTATTTTTAGCTTATGATACTTTTAAAAATTATTTATAAATGGTCTTAAGTTTATTAATATCAACATTTTTAACCGTTTTTATAGCTGAATTAGGTGACAAAACCCAACTAGCTACTTTAACTATAAGTGGAACTTCAAATAAACCATTTGCTGTATTTTTAGGCTCTTCTTCAGCACTCGTTTTTGCAAGTTTATTAGGTGCTTTAACAGGTGGTTCTATATCCAGTTTTATACCAGAGGTAGTTCTTAAATCAATTGCCTCCATAACTTTTTTTATTATTGGTAGCAGGCTTTTTATAAATTCATTCGTTATTGACAAAGAAGAAAAAGAAGACAAAAAAAATAATTAGTTTTAAGCTTGGATAAAAGGTGTAATAATAGAATATATAAACCAATTAACTTATAAATATAAACCTATATTATGTTCACAACATCTTCAATAATTGATAATTTGAATCAGTCAGAAGGGTTAGAATATAAAAAATTATGCAGATCTCTAAAAATAACAAAAAAATCTGATAAAGATAAACTAAATATCGCTTTAACAGCTCTAGAAAAACTTGAGATAATTAATAAAAATAAAGATAATGAATATATTTATAAAAAAGATAGCGATCATATTGTTGCAAAAATAAGGTGCAGTAGCAAAGGTTATTGCTTTGCCGTAAGAGAAAAAAATAAAGAAGATATTTATATTAAAGAAAATCTACTTAACTATGCCTGGAATGGAGATAAAGTATTAGTAAGAATTATAAAAGAGGGTTATAGAAGAAGATCACCAGAGGGAATAGTTGATTGTATTCTAGAAAGATCAAATAAAATACTCCTATCTAAAGTAGAAATAATAAACAATGTTGTATATGCCATTCCTATTGATGATAGGATTTTATCTAAAATAAAACTACCAAAAGAAGATAGAAAGTACGCTTTCAAACCAGAAAATAAAAATATAGTAAAAGTTGAAATTGAAAGGTTCCCTATAGGCCAGGAGGAAGGACTAGGCCATGTGATAAAAGAATTACAACTTAATAATAATGAGGAATTTGATACTGATTTTGTTTTATCTAAAAGCAATATCATCAAATCAAACAATAATGTTATTGAAGCTAAGAAGATAGAAAAAAGGGAAAGAATAGACTTATCTGATAAAAACTCTTATTTGTTCAAAAGCTGGAATTCAGATAATTCTCCAATTCTTCCAATGATTCAAATAGAACAAGAAAAGAATCAAAGTACTAAATTATGGTTACACATAAATAATATTGCAGAAAGAGTAGAACTGAATGGAAAAAAATCCTTAGAAATGTTCTTTAATAGCTTTGAATCATTCCCTTTATTGAATGATTGGCAAAATTACATTAGTGATGAAATAAGACATGCTTCTGAATTTAATTTAGGAGAAAAGAATGAAGCAATAAGTATATGTATGCATTTGAATAGCGATAACGAAATTACAGACTGGTCATTTCACCTTACTTTTGTAAGATGCTCTCTTATTATTTGCAATGATCATACTGACGCACTTTTATCAAGAAAAAGTAAGACTAGAATTACATCACGAATACTAAAACCTATTAAAGAATATATAGAAGATTTAGATAAAATATTGGAAATTTCAACATCCTTTAGACAAAGACATCTCTTAGAAGGCAAAGTTGAAATCCCTACTCCTCTAAATAAAATAGAATCATTAGATGAATTCTTTATTCATAACCCTGCTGAATATTCAAAAGGATATTTTGAACCATTAAAAAAAGATGATTGCCAAACATACCTTTCACCAATACTTCATGAAGGTAATTTAATATGGTTCAAACACTCATATGAATATGGATTAAAAAGTGTTGGATACATTTTAAAGGAACTAGATTATATAAATGTAAATGAAATGATCAAATATTCGGAATTTATCGGCAGTGATATAGAGCTAAATGAAGATGGTAATTTAACATTTAGTCAAATAATTAAATTTTGCGATGACGATAAAAAGAGAATCTTACATAAACTACTAATTAATACAATCAAAGAAAATGAAATAAGCCTGATATCTAAAAATTCAAAAAATGATGGATCAGAAAAATTATTTACTTCTCCCTGGACTTTGCCAGGATATGACTTCACAAATCTTATGAACCAGTACTCTATTTTTAATATGATAATAAATGGAAAAAAATCAAAGAAAAATAATGTAAATGATATAAATATTATGGAGAGTAATTCTTGGGAGAAAGTTAATTGGGATATATTTAATTCATCAATTTCAAAGAATATAGATATATTATTTAATGAGTTTATAATAGATAAGCTTAATGAATATAAAAATAAGGTAGTCCAATATAAATCAAATATTTTAAGTTTAAAAAAAGTACGAAAGGCAGAAAAATTATTAGGTAATTCATATAGTGGTTTTATTTTGTCAGTTCAAAGTTATGGTTTTTTTGTTGAAATATCAGATCTAAATTTAGAAGGTCTTGTTCATGTCAGTACCCTTAATAATGATTGGTACGAATATAGATCAAAACAAAATTTATTGATTGGAAGAAAATCCAAGAAATCATATAAAGTTGGAGATGAAATAGAAGTAAAAATAATTAAAGTTGATATTCTTAAATATCAAATTGATTTAGAGTTATCGTAAAAAATTACCAAAAATATATTATGGAAATAATTATCCCAAAAAAATATATATACCTTTTATATAATGATTTTTAAGAAAAAATATTTATTATTAACTTTTTTTTTAATAATAATTTTCCAAATATCACTATACACAAATAATAAACAGAGGGTTTCACTAAGATATCTTAAATGGACTGTTCAAGAAGTAAGTATAGGTAAATTGATCAGTATCTCTTTTTTTTCTGGTTTATTTATAAGCGCGTTTTTAAATACAACAATCACTGGGTATAAAAAAAATACATTAGAAAATGCAGAAGAAAATTATGAGACACTAAATGATGAAGAAGATATGAAATCTAATGTTAAAATGCCGCCACAAAGGGATATAAGAGATTCTCAGCCAACAATATCAGTTAATTATAGAGTTGTCCAAAATGGAGAAGAAAATTATTCCAAAAGTGATCAAAATTTTTCAGATAATCCTGAAAGCAAAAATGACTGGATTAATGATGATAATGATTGGTAGATTTAAATAATTTAAATTATAAAAAATGAATATTTTTATTTATAATAAAGTATAAATGTAATTTTTTTTATGGAAGAAAATTTAGAACCAATTAAAGAAGTAAATAATGAATTATCAGATAATATTAATAGATCAAACTCTGAAGAAGTAAAAGATACTAAATCAGAAAAAAATATCAATTTGACTGCAAATACTGATAAACCTCAAAATAATTCTATTCCTAAAGTTGATATAAAAAATGAAAATGCTATAGCCGCCAAAACTATTTCTAAACCAAAAAAAGAACTCCCTATAGAGAAAAAGCCATTCCAAGAATTTATCAAGATTCATCTTATACCCTCCTTAATACAAGAAATTAATCAAAGGGGGTTAGAAGTAAATAATATCAATCTTGAAAATACAAAAAGACCAATTGCTGGAGATAAATGTTGGGTAATAAATTGTGAAATTAAAGATACATGCAGCTTTTGGCTATCATTCGAGAAAGAAGACATAAGTTCATCAAAAAGTATTTCTTTATCCAAACCAAGTCAAAAACCTAGTATTATCGAATCATTTCTCATCGACGAAAAGAGAATAACCCTTAAATTAATTATTTCACGTGTAATGCAGAGATTAAATGGACAAAAATTAATAGGGGTTAATTAAAGAAACAATAACACCAAGTTAACTTTTCCCTCGAAAATACAAATAATAGTAAATAATAGAATTAATAAATAAAATCAAACATGACTCAATCAACTATTGAATCAAGAAATAAAAAAGAAGTAAATAATGGAAAGGTACCGGCAAAAGAAACAATTTTGTCTCCAAGGTTTTATACCACAGACTTTGAGGCTATGGAAAATATGGATTTATCGATAAACGAGGAGGAATTAGAAGCTATATGTGAAGAATTTAGAAAAGATTACAATAGGCATCACTTTGTTAGAAATAGTGAATTTGATGGTGCTGCAGAAAAATTAGATCCAGAGACAAGAGAGCTATTTGTAGATTTTCTTGAAGGAAGTTGTACTTCAGAATTTTCAGGTTTTTTGCTTTACAAAGAGCTTAGCAAAAGGATCAAAGCCAAGAACCCTCTTCTTGCTGAATGTTTTGCTCATATGGCCAGAGATGAAGCTAGGCATGCAGGTTTCTTGAATAAATCTATGAGTGATTTTGGATTACAGTTGGATTTAGGTTTTTTAACGGCAAATAAAGATTACACCTATTTCCCACCAAGAAGCATTTTTTATGCCACTTATCTATCTGAAAAAATAGGCTATTGGAGATATATTGCAATTTATAGGCATCTTGAAAAAAATCCAAATAGTAAGATTTTTCCACTATTCAATTACTTTGAAAATTGGTGTCAAGATGAAAATAGACATGGTGATTTCTTTGATGCACTAATGAAAGCTCAACCACGTACTGTCAAATCTCTAAGTCAAAAAATAACCATTGGAGGCTCTACCTTTACACATCCTCTATTCGACTACTTTCATAGGTTTAGATACTTTTTAAACAATCTTCCATTAACTTCTAAATTATGGTCAAGATTTTTTCTATTAGCCGTTTTTGCGACTATGTATGCTAGGGATTTGGGAATAAAAAAAGACTTCTACAGTTCTTTAGGATTAGATGCTAGAGATTACGACCAGTATGTTATTAATAAAACAAATGAAACTTCTGCTAGAGTTTTTCCAGTTGTTTTAGACGTATATGATGAATCTTTTTATGGAAGATTAGATAAAATAGTTGAAAATAATAAGATTCTTTCTGATATTGCTAACAGCGATGGAAATAAAGTATCTAAAACACTAAAGAAATTACCCAAGTATTTATCAAACGGTTACCAGCTATTAAGACTATACTTGTTAAAACCTCTAGATAGTAAAGATTTCCAACCTGTGATTAGATAATCTTTATAAAGAGTAAATTTATAGACTCATATGCTTACGTCACAAATCAAATCAAATGAAATCGAATTCGGAAGTTGTAATAAGGATTTATTAGAAGAAATCATTTTCTATGGAATTGGACTCGGGGCTGATTTTATAGAATTATTTATAGAAAATACTGATAACGCAAGTGTACTAGCTGAAGAGGATTACATAACGAGTGTAAGCCCATCATTTGGACGGGGTGCTGGAATAAGAATTTTCAAAGACAATAGGGACGGTTTTGTAAGTACAAATGATTTGTCAAAACATGGCTTAATGAGATCAGTATCTCAAGCTATTGAGATGTTAGATATAAATGACAAAAGAAATAGAGAAGTTTTTAACGGTTTAAATAAGCATAGGGATTACAGTTTGTCCAAGAAAACATGGATTAATGAAGTTCCATCTATTCATGAGATAAGTGAAAAACTATTAGTCAGTACAAAGTCTCTTAAAAAAAATAACAAAATAATTACTAGAAAAGGAAGTTACTCAAGAAATCTGCAAGAAGTAATAATAGCCTCCAGCGATGGAACTTATGTCTCAGATATTAGGTTGCATCAAACAGTTGGTCTTAACGTAATAGCTAGTGATGCCCAATATAGATCTAATGGGAGTAGAAGATTTGGATCTTCAGGAATGCCTAATGAATTCAGATTTTGGGATCATGAAAAAGCTGCAAATGATGTATTTGAAAGTTCAATGAACATGTTGTACGCGGATTACGTTGATGCTGGACAAATGCCTGTTGTATTAGCTAATAAATTTGGCGGCGTTATATTTCATGAAGCCTGTGGACATTTGCTTGAAACTACACAAATAGAGAGAGGGACAACACCCTTTGTGAATAAATTGAATGAAAAAATTGCACATGAATCAGTTACAGCAATAGATGAAGGCATATCAGAAGGATCATTTGGCTCATTATCAGTAGATGATGAAGGAATGGAACCAGAGAAATCAGTTCTTATAAAGGATGGGATTTTAAAAAAATTTATCTCAGACAGGGCAGGTGAATTGAGGACTGGCCATAAAAGAACAGGGAGTGGAAGAAGACAAAATTATTCTTTTGCAGCAGCTTCAAGAATGAGAAATACTTATATTGCGAAAGGTGAATACTCTAAGGAAGATTTAATAAGTAGTATTACCGATGGTCTTTACTGCAAATCAATGGGCGGGGGAAGTGTTGGTGCTACAGGACAATTTAATTTTGCTGTAGAAGAAGGATATCTAATTAAAAATGGAAAATTAACTAATCCAGTTAAGGGGGCAACTTTGATTGGTGAGGCTAAAGAAGTTATGCCAAAAATATCAATGTGCGGAAATGACTTGGAACTAGCACCTGGATTCTGTGGATCTATTAGTGGAAGTGTAAACGTAACGGTTGGCCAACCTCATATTAAAGTTGATTCAATCACTGTTGGTGGAAGATAAGGTATGGATTCAAAAGAAATAACAACTCAAATCTCCAAAGCTGCAGATTTTCTAAATGTTAAAAAATGGGATTATGGTGCAAGCTTTTCTAATGACTATTCTGTACAAGTAGATAAAGGTGATGCTAAACAACTTAAGGCCTCACAAAAGCAAGTTTTAACTATAAGAGTTTGGAACGAATCTAATCTAGTAGGTATTACTACAACAAGTGATATTAGTGAATCTGGTATTAAAAAGGCTCTAAATCAAGCAAATATAGCTTCTGATTTTGGTAATAAGAATGAAAGCACTGAATTTTCACCACTAGCGAAGGATCCTATTAAAGTTAAGGAATTTAAGAAAAGAAATCCTGTTGGAATAAAAAAATTACTTATGCTTTTAAGAGAAGCAGAAGTAAAACTAATTAAAAGTCATGAATCCATAAAATCTGTTCCATATAATGGTCTATCCGAGAGTTTCTTTGAGAGAGTTTACGCAAATAGTGATGGTGCCTTTCGAAGTTATACTAAAAGTCAAGCTGCACTATATTTATATGCAAGAGCGGAAGAGAAAAATAAGAAACCTCGAAGTTCAGGTTCTGTAAAACTTGGATATGGAGTTGATGATATTGATATAGAATCGTGTATTGAAGAGGCCTCAAATAAAACAATATCTCATCTTAATTATTCACCAATTAAAACAGAAAAATATTTAATATGTTTTTCACCAGAAGCATTTCTGACGATGATTAATGCCTTTAGTTCAATGTTTAATGCTAGAAGCATTCTAGATGGGGTGAGCCTATCTAATAAAAACTCCATTGGAGAGAAACTATCTACAGAAGCACTTAATATTTATGATGATGGTCTTCACGAAAAAAACATTTCTTCATCACCATTTGATGGAGAAGGAACCCCTACCAAAAGACTATGTTTAATAAATAAGGGGAAAATTGAAAATTTCATACACTCTGAATCAACTGCAAGAATTTTTAAAACTATCCCCACTGGCCACGCTGGACTTGGATCAAAAGTCTCAGTATCTCCTGATTGGTTAGTAGTTGAGAAATCAAATGGTGACTATGATCTAAAAACATCACTTAACCATCTTAATTATGATGGAGAATTTGTTTATATTGAAGAATTAAATGCAATCCATGCAGGCGTAAGAGCAAGTCAAGGTTCGTTCTCTCTTCCATTTGATGGATGGCTCTACAAAAACACTACAAAAATTTCAATAGAATCTGCAACTATAGCAGGGGATATAAAATATCTTTTTAAAAATATAGTAAATATTGAATCAAACCAGGAAGTGACAACTAGTGGAGTGTCTCCACATATATGGGTAGATCAATTATCAATAACTGGTGACTCGTGAGAATTATATTTTGGGGAACACCTGAATATTCAATTCCTAGTCTTGATATTTTTATTAAATCTAAGCACGAAGTAATTGCAGTAGTTAGCCAACCGGATAAGAAGAGATCTAGAGGAAATAAATTAATAGCCTCACCTGTAAAAAGCATTGCTGAGAAAGAATCTATAAAAATTTACACTCCAGAAAAAATCAGGGGGAATATAGATTTTATAAATGAACTTAAATCACTTTCTTGTGATTTATTTATTGTTATAGCTTACGGGAAAATTTTACCCAAAGAGATATTGGAAATCCCAAAATTTGGTTGTTGGAACGCACATGCTTCATTACTTCCAAGATGGCGTGGTGCTGCCCC